>OAWJ01000565.1_pt1 | contig 30296 bp, 33 predicted proteins | sample 1517021 | NCBI WGS metagenome assembly OAWJ01 (sample SAMEA2580121, study PRJEB22360) | human gut metagenome | biome: human gut; feature: human-associated habitat; material: faeces | place: Denmark | collected 2008/2010
TCCGACGGTAAGCCGGGGATCAGCTGGGCATTCACTGCGGACTGTACAGACTGCAAGCCGCCGGACAAGGTGGAAATCGCCTGCTGTGCTCCCGGCAGTGCCTGATCTGCACCAGTTGCCAATGCACTGACGCTGGTTTTCAGCTGATCCATTGCGGCGGCAGAACTGCTGAGATCTGTACCCTGCAATGTCTGGGACAAGCCGGTCACCTGTGTGCCGATGTTCGAAACATCGGTTGCCAGTGCGGTCATCGGCTCTGAAAAGCAGCTCAGAAGCTGCTGCTGAGAAGCGGCATCCAAAGACTGGAACACCTCTGTCTGGGTCATTGTGGTCAATGCCGACTGCAAGCTTTGCAGCTGTGCACCGGCATCCTGAGCACTGGTGCCGATCGCAGTCAGGCTTGCGGTCAGTGCCTGTGTCAGTGCACTGGTATCCGGCATCGAAGTGTTTTGCAGCGTGGTGTTCAGGGTGTCAATGCCCTGCTGCAGCTGTGTCAGTCCGGCATTCAGCTGTTCCATCTGCTGGAGGTTCTCCGCAGAAAGGCTGCTGCCCAGACTGTCAGACAAAGTCTGCAAACCAGCGGTCATCTGTGCACTGCCGGCTTGCAGCTGTGCAGCACCGCTGGTCAGAGAAGCTGCACGGTTTTGCAGCTGGCTGCTGTTGCCGGACAAGGTCTGAGCACCGCTGTAAGCGGCAGCCACGCCGTCCGTATAGCTGTTGACACCGCTGGACAACGTGCCGGAACCGTCAGACAATGCCACTGCACCGTCTGCCAGTGTGCCGGCACCGCTTGCCAGCTGATCCATGCCGCCAGACAAAGTCTGAGCCCCGCTGTTGACAGTTGCCACACCGTCGGTGTAGGTTTGCAGACCGCTTTGCAGGGTCTTTGCACCGTCTACAAATGTCAGCGTACTGTCAGACAAAAGCTTCAGATTGTCGGTAATGGTGGTGTTGCCGTCCTGTAGATCGGAAACACCGTCCTTGATTTGCAGTGCACCATCTGCCGCATCACTCATGCCGTCGCCTACGGTTCCCATCTGATCGAAGATCGTTTCGGTGTACTCCTTGGTCACACTTTCGGAAACTTCCTTCTGGATCTTTGCCAGAGCCGTTTCGCTCATCTTGCTGGCGATGTAGTTGGTGCCGGGATTGGTGGCATATTGCAGTTCCATTTTCTTCGGCTCATCGTCCATGAGGGTGGAAGCATTTTCAGAGAAATCTGACGGAATGGTAATCACCATATAATATGTGCCGTCTGCAATGCCCTTTTCCGCCTTGTCTGCACTGACGAAGTGGAAATCCAGCTGGTCATTTTCTTTCAGCTTATCCACCAGTTCATCTCCGACGGCAAGGGTCTTTCCCTCATAGTCTACCGATTTGTCGTTGTTGACGACTGCCACCGGCAGCTGGTCCACGTTGCCGTACGGATCCCACATGGAGCCCAGAAACAGCGTGGTGTAAATGGTCGGGATCAGCACAATTGCCGCCATAGCGATACCATTGAAATGCCGCCAGAAAAAGTTCTGCTTTTTTCCGGAATCGCTCGATCGCATAAATACCTACTTCCTTTCTATTGTGAAACAAAGACTGCTTTCCCCGAATGCACAGTTTTGCTTCTCTGCGAGTGACGAAACACAGCTGTCTACAAAAAAGTTTTTGTCTACAAATAGAAAACTGTTGACTTTTCGTCCTGTATCTATTATAATATAAGGGAAGATAATTTGCAACCGTTGATTTTGCAAATTTCGCCTAGTAATAGACATTGTGTCTATTATATGCCATGACAGCCCCGAATGTCATGACAAGGAAAACGATAAAAAGCATCTATGTTAGATAAAGGAAGATGTATCATGACAAATAATATCAAACAAGAACGGCGGTACCGCCGCACAGAGGCTCTGATCCTGAACGGACTGACTACCCTGCTCCAGCAGAAAAGCATCAAAGAAATCACGGTGCGGGAACTGGCAGATCTGGTGGACATCAACCGCTCTACCTTTTATCTCCACTATACCGACATTTACGACCTGCTGGAAAAGACAGAGCAACGGCTGTTGCAGCAGCTGCTGGACGCGGTAAACCAGAACTGGACCTTGCCGGAAACGCCGAAAAACTTTTTCGCGTTTCTGGAACAGGCTTTCACCATTCTCTCAGAAAACGCACAGCTTTGTTCTGCCCTGATCGGCCCGAACGGCGACATTGCCTTTTTGCGGAACATTGAAAAGATGATTCGGGAAAAGGGCGTACAGACACTGCGGTCATTTGCCCCCAGAGAACTGCGGGAACAGGATCTGCAATATGCCATTTCCTTCGCCCTCGCCGGCTGCATGGGACTGATCGAACACTGGCTGAAAAACGGATGTCCGGAAACACCGACCCACATGGCAGAACTGACACTGGTGCTCCTGCGGGAGGGAACAACTTCTATTGGCGTGCCGGAACTGGCACCGCATGTCCTGCATTGAGCAGTTGAAACAAAACCGAAACCTGCTATCACATTCCGATAAAAAGCCGCCGCCGTGCATGAAAAATTGCACAGCGGCGGCTTTTCTATTTCTTTCTATTTCTATATCCCAATTCTCTAATGTATTGCCGCTGATGATTTACACCAGAAAGTGAAACACCAAAATCTCAACTAGCCTAATCACCAGCAATACACGATTTAACCTCATTATTGATAGCATTTAAACACTAACACATGTAATCTCACAACTTTTTAATGTTCTCGATTGCAACGAGTCCAACTGCCGTCATGATTAGAGTCCCAGCAACGCAGGTACTTTGGCTTTAGCAAACATCTCAAGAGCCTTTACAGGCTGATTGTCCGATGCATATGCATAGCCTAGGTTAAAGTAGCGATCACCATTATTAGTATCGTTTTCAATTGTTTTTTTATAATGCTTAATCGCCAATTCATAATCTCCAAAAGACATGTATGCATTTTTCATCACCTCAGATTGAGCCAGCAAGTTCATTTATAAGGGCGATATGTTCTTTTGCTTTAACTATTTTAAGCGATTCAATTTTTTCACTTCCGCCCATTGCCAGTATTGGTACAAAACCGAAGCATTCATCAAAGCTAAGACTGCCGTGTAAAGCAACAGCATCTTTATACATTTCAATATTGAAAAATTTTTTGGTAAAGCTGCTGTCTTTCAGTAACATAAGGAAAAGATCGAATCCAGTTATCATAATGTCACTTTTTCCATATCTATACTGTACTATACCGACATATTTATTTTTTTCCCATGTAATTATATCGCCAAATGCAGTGACAATAATAGGGATAGCAACATCGCTTTTAAAATAGGAATCCTTAAAAACTTCATCATACTCATCAGGATTAACTATTTTGAGATAGCCTTCCATAAATGTGCCAAAGCCCTGATTCTTCCATATATCGATGAGTGCTTTTGGCAAAGAATTGCTGTATTTTTGTATTATATCTTCTGATGCCGAAGCATTCAGTTTAAATCCGTCTAGCATTTGTATCTCCTTTATTTAAGAATCAATTCAACATTCAAGTGGGTTGTACTTCTTTCTGCTGGAGTGAGTCCAGAAGCAAGTTTGTCTACATAAGCGTCCAATGTGCCAATACGTGAATCTGCTTTCCATTGAGATCCAATCGACGAATTAATTTTTGAATCTCCTAGCCTGCGAGCAGTCATTTCAATAAACGCAGTAAGTTTATTGTTAAGCCGTTTGAGATCTTCAACTTTATCACTTTCGCTCTTGGACGAAGAACTGATACTATCAACAGTGTCCTGTAAATTACAGGTACTGCTATCCACTCCTTGCAGCGTACTCTTCAATGTTCCAAGCTGTGCATTCAGATTATTTGAGGATTTGATGATATCGTCAAGGAGACTGCCTACGCCATTGATTTTGTCTTTGTATAAAGTTATCGTTGCCATAGGAGACATCCTTATTCTCATCAATTACATTCCAGCATTATATATTATATTGATGCTGCAAACATTTCCTTTCGGATCGTACACAGATTTGATATTTCCCCAATCAAAAAACGATTCGGGAGCTAATCCATTATTTTTAAGTATATTATCATGAATATTTTTGCGTTTGATTTCCTCAGAAAACGGGATTTCTACATCGACACAGATAATTGATATCATATACAATACTTTATTGCGAAAGAAAAAACTCGCAATAAACTTATTTTCGCCAATTTGAGCTGTATCATTTATCCTTATAATTCGAATTCCGTCCTGACCTTTATAAAACTTAGTGTTCCGAAAATCTTCAAATGTATATCCTGGCATAATAATTTCGCCATTGATCTCAATAATTCCTGTTTTCAAATCTATTTTCATCACTTCACCAAATCTATTTTTCCAACAAGCACCAGTATACCTTTGTCAATTAATTTTGTCACAATTCTTTTTTATATTGTTGAGACGTATTGTTCTAAAAATATATGGATATATTGGTGAATTTTGATTTTCATTTTAGATGAGCAATAAAGAACAGAACTGGGATATTTCTACAGTGTCATGATGTATGTTCGTTCTTCTGCCGTTTCTCCGGTCTGGGGATATGTGCGACTGCCAGTTTCCGAAAAGTGCATGCCAATGCGTTGCATCACCCGTTCCGAGGCGGCGTTCCGTGCATCGCAGCAGGCAACCAGTGTGCGATAGGGCAACTTTTCCCGACACCACTCCACCACAGCTTTCGCGGCTTCTGTCGCATAGCCCTTTCCGTGTGCATCTGCACGAAACAGCCAGCCCAGCATGCCCTGTTCCGGTGTCATGTACTCCAATGTGACCGTGCCGAGCAGTTCCGCTTTTCGCAGCACTGCAAATTCATACGTCTGTGGGAAAAGACTGTTCCACGCTTGGGCAGCGTTCTGCAAAAACGTGTGCAGTTCTGCTTCCTGCTCCAACGGGTAGAACAGCATATACTTCGTCAGTTCGCCGTCCGCAGCAAATGTGCGGAATGCTGCAAAATCTGTCGGAGCCAACGGACGCAGCAGCAGGCGTTCGGTTTGTAGTATTGTCATGAGGTTTCTCCTGTTTTAAAGGTAGGCCGACATGGCAACCAGAAATACCGCGTCCATGCTGTACCAGCCGTTTTCATATCGAAATACGATAAATTCCTCTTTTTCTGTCTGTTTGCCTTCGTCAGACTGATAGCGAACCTTTAGGTCAAACTGCACTGCCTTTTTGATCTCCAGATCTGCATCTTCTTCCAGATCAAAGTCAAAATAGTCAGAGAAATCGTCCCGATCCAATTTTTCCTGATCGGTAATGCTGACTTTGATGTCGTCATAGCCGCTGTAGTACTTGTCCAGATACGCCTGCACTTCCTTGAGCAGTTCCCGTTTGGTCAGGTCTTTTTCGTCCATGACCTCTTTCAGGTAGTCTTTCGGGACGGTGTCCAGCAGCTTCTTGGCATCGCACTTTTCAATTGCCTGATAGTACTCCTTGACTACCTGTTTCGGTCCGCCGGTGCACAGGGAACCGATCAGCACCAACGCCAGCACAATGACGATCAGCACACAGATCACGGCAATGCCCAGCCCTTTTCTGGTGAGCTTTTGTGAGCCGGCAGTGAACGAAGCACCGGCATTTTCTGACGGATTCACCTGCTGCTGTTTTGCCCCGCAAAACGGACAGAACAAGTCCCCTCCCTCAATCTTTTTCCCGCAGTTCTGACAAAACATTACGATCACTCCTTTTCGTTTTTCCGATCCTCTGCAACCATACGCCGCAATTCCGCAAAGGCAGCGTCCTCTCCCTGCTCCGCCAGCAGAGTCAGCAGCCGCATCAGTTCCCGTTCTGTGTTGACGTGCAGCAGTCCCCGCTTGCGGGAAGTGGATTTCTGAAAATACGCCAGCGGACAGGTCTGGTCATAGGCATCTTTCATGTAGATCTTGCTGGCGGCAACTCTGTCACAGAACATCTCCGCCAGAAACCGCACCGGCATTTCCACCGGTTCCACTTGCTTGGTTCTGGGGTTATAGTCCGACCAGTACTCGAAATGGTGACGGTTCCGCCCCTTGTGGTGCATCCATGCCAGCGAATAGCCCAACGCCTCTCGTTCGGCTTCGTTGGGACTGCGTTTGCCGTCCTGATAGTACCGGACACCCTGCCAGAATTCTGTCGGGCTGTACTTGGACAAGTCATGCCGCAGCCCCTGCCAGAAAATCCCCGCCCGCCGGCAGTGCCGCATGACAGTGTGCCGATGTCGGGTAATGGTACAGAAATGCCCCCAAAAAGAATGCCAGCCCATGGGAAAAACCTCCTGTTACAGATGATACTTTTAGTATAGCTTTTTTTGGGGGAAAAGTCAAGGCAGCCATGGCTCAAAGCTTGCACGTAAATTTTAGGAAACACTGAATAAAACTTGCAAGCAGATTGCGTGCAAAGCCGTCAGGCGGACTTTATGCAGTGTTTCCTTTATAGTTCAATTCCAAAAAAATTTCTCCCCGCCCTTGACTTTTCCGAAAAATCTGGTACATTCCATAGATGCGGAAGGGAAATCACAAGGAGGGATTTCCATGAAAGAAAAAATCTGTATCGGAATCGGTGCTGCCGGCGGGCTGTTGGCTGCGGCCCTCGGCGGCTGGGATTTGGGCTTACAAGTGCTTCTGGGCTTTATGGCGGCAGACCTCGGAACAGGGCTGCTTACTGCCGGCGTGTTCCACAATTCCCCGCACACCAAAGACGGCAGGCTGGACAGCCGCTGCTGTTTTCAGGGCATGTGCCGCAAGGCGGAAATGCTGGTGTTTGTCGGGGCGGCAAACGCGGCGGACGTACTGCTGGACAGTCACTTCCTGCGAAGTGCAGTCATCATTGGCTTCTGTGCCAGCGAAGCCCTCTCGCTTACCGGAAACGCCGGACGCATGGGCATTCCCCTGCCGGAAGCGTGGAAAAATGCTGTCAGTCTGCTAAGCCGCAAGGCACAGCCGGACAGCCCGTCGGAACAGGAGTGATCGCTATGCAGATACAAAACGCCTACCTCACCCACAACCGCCCCAAAACACGCCGAAGCCGTACCACTGCCATTGCTGTGCACTGGGTTGCAAATCCCAACAGCACCGCCATGGCAAACCGGAACTACTTTAACACCACCAGCCGTGCCGTTTCCAGCAACTATATTATCGGGCTGCAGGGGGAAATTCTGTGCTGCATTCCCGACGAGGAAACCAGCTGGTGCACGAATGAAGCAAATTCCTATACGGTCAGTGTGGAGTGCTGCCATCCGGACTGGACAGGCTGCTTCACGGGAAAAACCTACACCAGTCTGGTGGAACTGACTGCCCGGCTGTGCCAGAAATATCATCTGGATCCGCAGAACGGCGGGGTGATACGACACTACGACGTGACACGAAAGATCTGTCCAAAATGGTTTGTTCCTGCCAGCCGCGGCGGGTCGGATACCAACGATGAGCGGCATTGGAAACAATTTCTGCATGACGTTGCCCGGCAGATGCAACGCGGCGGTACTGCCATTTCCACACCGGCAGCAGAGCCGGACAGCTATCGGGTCCGCGTGACTGTCGATGCCCTGCGGATCCGTAAGGGAGCTGGTACCAGCTATGCGATCACCGGCTGCATTCGGGACAAGGGTGTCTATACTATTATAAAGACCTGCGGCAACTGGGGCAAGCTGAAATCCGGTGCCGGCTGGATCTGTCTGGGATACTGCCGGAAGCTTTGATTGCAGATCCTGTCGAACAACAAAAAGCCTGTCGGGGAGCAATTCTCCCTGACAGGCTTTTGCAATATTCTTTATTCAGCGTTTCCCTTACTCTTCTACCAGAGAGTTCCGTTTACTTTTTCAGATCCATGAGCATGGCGTTCAGTGCACTCAAGAATGCAGAGATCGAAGAGTTGATGATGTCCGAATGCACGCCAACGCCCCAATAGGTCTTGCCGTTCTTCTCCAGTCCAACATAAGCCACTGCCTTGGAATTGGAGCAAACCTCCAGTGCATGTTCTGTGTAGGTGGTGAGAGAAAAGTCCATCTTCAGGTGTGCCTTTACCGCATTGGAAACCGCGTCCAGACGACCGTTTCCGTCACCGTGTACTGTTTCTGTGCTGCCCTTATAGGAAATGGTTGCCTCGGTGCCAATGGCATTTTCACCCTTCTGCACGAAGTGGACTTCCGGAATGGAAACCGGTGTTTCCACGTTGACATAGTGCTTGGTGAAGATGTCCAGTACTTCTTCCGGCAGCAATTCCTTGTGGGCGTGGTCGGAAACGCCCTTGACCAGATAGCCGAAAGATTCCCGCATCTTCTGCGGAATGTGGTAGCCGTACTTGGTTTCCATAAGGTAGCTGACACCGCCCTTGCCGGACTGGCTGTTGATACGGATCACGTCTGCCTCATAGACACGGCCCACATCTTCCGGATTGATGGGCAGATACGGCACGTTCCAGTGCTTGCAGTCGTGTTCCTCTCTCCAGTGCATGCCCTTGGCAATTGCGTCCTGATGAGAACCGCTGAATGCGGCAAATACCAGCTGACCGCTGTACGGCGAACGCTCATAAACGTGCATTCTGGTGACACGCTCGTAAACCTCTACGATCTCCGGCATGTTGGAGAAATCCAGTTCCGGATCCACGCCCTGCGAATACATGTTCAGAGCCAGTGTGACAATGTCCACGTTACCGGTACGCTCACCGTTGCCGAACAAGGTGCCCTCGATACGGTCGCCGCCGGCAAGCAGCCCCAGTTCGCTGTCTGCCACAGCACAGCCACGGTCGTTGTGAGGGTGCAGGGAGATGATGACATTTTCCCGACGGTACAGGTTGTCGCTCATGTATTCGACCTGATTAGCATAAACGTGCGGCATGGAGTGGGAAACCGTAACCGGCAGATTGATGATGACCGGATCTTCCGGTGTCGGTTCCCAGATTTTCAATACGGCGTTGCAGATCTCCAGAGCGAATTCCGGTTCGGTGCCGGTAAAGCTTTCCGGAGAATACTCAAACCGGAAGTGTCCCTCGGTCTTTGCCCGATATTCCTTGCAGAGATTTGCTCCCAGTTCCGCCAGCTTGATGATGTCTTCCTTGCTCTTTTTGAACACCTGTTCCCGCTGTGCCACGGAAGTGGAATTATAGAGGTGCACAATGGCATGTTTTGCACCCTTCAGGGCTTCAAATGTCTTGGCAATGATGTGTTCCCGTGCCTGTGTCAATACCTGAATGGTGACATCGTCCGGAATCATATTGTTTTCGATCAGAGTACGGCAGAATTCGTATTCGGTTTCAGAAGCAGCCGGAAAGCCGATCTCGATCTCCTTGAAGCCGATCTTTACCAGATAGCGGAAGAATTCCAGCTTTTCGTCCAGACTCATAGGCGTGATCAAAGCCTGATTGCCGTCACGCAGATCGACACTGCACCAGATCGGTGCCTTTTCGATCATTGTCTTTTGTGCCCAACGCATAGGCGGGTTCTTTACCGGAAAAAACTGCGGTGCATACTGTTCTACGTTTTTCATAAGATACATTCCTTTCCTGTTGTGTGTAGGTGATCTACCCTGTCATGTGATCTGCGGCGATCTGCTCTGTCAACAAAAAAAGCCCCTTCCATACAGAATTTTCATCTGTACAAAAGAGACGAAGATCCATTTTTCTCCGTGGTACCACTCTTTTTGACGCAGCGTGTGCGTCCACTCATCACATCTGACAATGTGTACTCTGCTAACGGAGAGTATCCGGCACAGCCTACTGATACGGGACAATGCCCGTCTGTTCCGCCTGCGGCTCGGGGACCAGTTATCCTGAACGCCCTGCTGTCGGCTCACACCAGCCGCCGACTCTCTGCGATGCAGAATGCGTTCTCTTTTCTTCCCGTCAAAGCCTTTTTCATGATACACCAGCAATCCCATTGCTGTGAATATCTTCAGTATAGCAGTTTTCGCCTTGTTTGTCAAGCATTTTTGCGAAAATTCTTTGGATTTCACGAAAGACGCTGAATATTTCTGTTTTACAGTGCTGCATGTTGAACAAATTGTATCCAAAATGTAAAAATAAAAGACAGACACTTGCATTTGCGAAAACATAGTGCTATACTAGACACATACGAACAGCAATGGCGGTGAATATCGCCGTCCGGCGGCGGAGTCGTAAAGTCTTTCGGAAAGGGAGTATCCTCACATGTACAGTGACATGATATGCCGGCTGGCAGCACGAGTGATGATCGTGGAACTAGACGCTCGAGTCATTTTGACCCGAAGCGGAATTTGTGCTGTACAGACCGTGGTTCCAAAGACAAATGCGAACGGCTGTTTTTCCGCCGCAACGCTTGCATGAAGATTGGAAGCTTTCGGTATGACAGCCGAAGGCTTTTTTTATAGGACACCGCAAAATGTCTTGCTGTACAGCCGCCTGCGTGCCTGTACTTCTTTCATAGAAAGCGTGCCGCATCTGCCGGCATATCGCTTCGGGTCTATACCAATCGTATTTTTGCTAACAGAATCAGCAATTCTTCTCAAATATCGGAGCTTTTGCCCAAACGGAAAAGTTTCCCAGTAAAAAGGTGAAAAACAAATGAAATTGAAAGGTGCACAAATCATCGTAGAAACCCTGATCGAACAGGGTGCTTCTACGGTATTCGGCTATCCAGGCGGACAGGTCATCGACATCTACGATGCCCTCTATCTGGCACAGGACCGGATCCATCACATCATCACAGCCCATGAACAGGGTGCCGCACATGCAGCAGACGGCTATGCACGTGCCACCGGCAAGGTCGGCGTTGTCATCGCCACCTCCGGTCCGGGTGCCACCAATCTGGTCACCGGTATCGCCACTGCATATCTGGACTCTGTGCCGCTGGTAGCGATCACCGGCAACGTGCCGAACTCTCTGATCGGACGGGACAGCTTTCAGGAAGTGGACATCACCGGCGTGACCATGCCGATCACCAAGCACAACTTCCTGGTAAAGCGGGTAGAAGATCTGGCAGATACCATTCGGGAGGCATTCCGCATTGCCAAGTCCGGCAGACCGGGACCGGTTCTGGTGGACGTTCCCAAGGACGTACAGAACGCCCTGTATGAGTACACTGCACAGAAGCCGGTGGAAAAAGATCCGGTTCCGGCAGTCAACGACAGCGAGATCGAAAAAGCAATCGAAATGATTCTGGCTGCCGAAAAGCCGTACATCTACATCGGCGGCGGTGCAATTACCGACGATGCCGGTGCGGAAGTTCTGGCTCTGGCAGAAAAGATCGACGCACCGATCGGCTGCACCATGATGGGCATTTCCGCAGTGCCGTCCTCCAATCCCCGCTGGCTGGGCATGGAGGGTATGCATGGGCACTATGCCTCCTCCATCGCACAGAATGAAGCAGACCTGATCATCACAGCAGGCTGCCGCTTCAGCGACAGAGGCACCGGCAACACTGCAAAGTATGCCAGAAATGCCAAGATCATTCACATGGACATCGATGCTTCTGAGCTCTGCAAGAACATTCCGGTAGAACTGGGCATGACCGGTTCCATGAAGGATATCCTGCAAAAGCTGGCAGAAAAACTGCCGCAGCAGACTCACGCCGACTGGATGGCACGTGTGGCTGAATTACAGGAAAAGACCAGAGAACTGGAAGCACAGAATCCGGACGAACTGACACCGTTCACTGCCATCGATGCACTGGCAGAAGCGGCAGACAAGGAAACGATCGTTGCCACAGACGTTGGACAGCATCAGATGTGGGTGGCTCAGCACTATCCGTTTGAAACACCCCGTACCTTTATTTCCAGCGGCGGTCTGGGCACCATGGGCTTTGGTCTGGGTGCTGCAATCGGTGCCGCAACTGCAACCGGCAAAAAGACCATTCTGGTCACCGGCGACGGCAGCTTCGGCATGAACCTGAACGAACTGGCTACCGCAGTCACCAACCAGACACCGGTCGTTGTATTCATCATGAACAACGGCGTGCTGGGCATGGTTCGGCAGTGGCAGACTCTGTTCTTCGACAAGCACTATTCCAACACCACGCTGGAACGCAAGACCGACTTCGTCAAGCTGGCAGAAGCATTCGGCATGCCGGGCTATCGTGCCATGAATATGGCAGAACTGAAAGAAGTCCTGCCCAAGGCGTTTGCCGAAAAGGGACCGGTTCTGGTAGATTGTGCGATCGACTGTGACGCATTCGTTCTTCCCATGCTGCCGCCGGGCGGCTGCATCGATGATATTATCGTCGATATTTCTGCAATGTAAAGGGGTGTGTCATCATGGATCAAATCGAACGCTTTGTTATTTCCGTCCTCGTTGCAAACCATTCCGGTGTGCTGTCCCGCGTTTCGGGCATGTTCACCAGACGAGGCTTTAATATTGATACCCTGACAGTCGGAGAAACCGAATCACCGGAATTCTCCCGCATCACCATTTCCACCCACTGCGACCGCGGCATCTGTAACCAGATCGTCAAGCAGCTGGAAAAGATGTATGATGTCAAGACCGTCAAGGTCATGAAACAGGATCAGACAGTGGTCCGCGAGCTGCTGCTCATCAAGATCAACAATGTGGCAGACAAGCGTCAGGATATTATGTCTGTGGTCGATGTCTTCCGTGCGAAGATCACCGACTATTCTCCGGAGGCACTGGTCATCGAAATTCGCGGCGAGTCCTCTAAGATCAATGCTTTTATTGAGCTGCTGGAACCCTACGGCATCATGGAAATGTGCCGCACCGGTCTGGTCGCTCTTGAAAGAGGCGGCTCATGCCTGAAAGATGCGTGAGCAGTCGTATATAAATGGATCAGCAGACTGCACGGATGCTCCGGCGGTACTGCGTCGGAAATGAAAAATCGTTTCCGAAACCCAAATTTATTCAAAGGAGTCTTTCACAATGGATCATGTTGCAAAGGTATTTTATCAGGAAGACTGCGACCTGTCGCTGCTGTATGGCAAGACTATCGCTGTTATCGGCTACGGCAGTCAGGGTCACGCACACGCACTGAATGCCAAGGAATCTCTGGGCGATAAGGCCAGAGTAATCATCGGTCTGTACAAGGGCAGCAAGTCCTGGGCAAAGGCTGAGGCACAGGGCTTCGAAGTATTCACCGCAGCAGAAGCTGCAAAGCAGGCTGACATCATCATGATTCTGATCAATGATGAAAAGCAGGCAGCAATGTACAAGAAGGACATTGCACCGAATCTGGAACCGGGCAATATGCTGATGTTCGCTCACGGCTTTGCGATCCACTTCGGTCAGATCATCCCGCCGGCAGATGTTGACGTTACCATGATCGCTCCGAAGGGACCGGGTCACACCGTTCGTTCGGAATATCTGGCAGGCAAGGGCGTTCCGTGCCTCGTTGCTGTACAGCAGGACGCAACCGGCAAGGCTCAGGATCTGGCACTGGCTTATGGTCTGGCTATCGGCGGTGCAAGAGCCGGCGTTCTGGAAACCACATTCCGTACCGAAACAGAAACCGACCTGTTCGGTGAACAGGCTGTTCTGTGCGGCGGCGTTTGTGCCCTGATGCAGGCTGGTTTCGAAACTCTGTGTGAAGCTGGTTATGACCCGAGAAACGCTTACTTCGAATGCATTCACGAGATGAAGCTGATCGTAGACCTGATCTACCAGAGCGGTTTCGCAGGCATGCGTTACTCCATCTCCAACACTGCGGAATACGGCGACTACATCACCGGTCCGAAGCTGATTACCGAGGAAACCAAGAAGACCATGAAGCAGATCCTGAAGAACATTCAGGACGGTTCCTTCGCAAAGGAATTCCTGCTGGATATGAGCGAAGCAGGCGGTCAGGCACACTTCCGTGCTATGCGTAAGCTGGCTGCTGAGCATCCGTCTGAAAAGGTCGGCGAAGAGATCCGTAAGCTGTACAGCTGGAACGGCGAAGACAAGCTGATCAACAACTAATCAGCACATTTGCTACAGCAATCCCCCATTTCTGAATCGATGGGATACGCAGGGATAAAACCATAACGCAGAAACTGCTTTCCTGACGCAATATCAGGAAAGCAGTTTTTGGATACACAGCAAATCCATTGTGACACACGGAAAAGTATTTTTCCGAAACTATATGAGGTGAAAAAAATGAACGGTAATTTTTACTGTGAGGGTGTCGATAAGGCACCCCAGCGTTCCCTGTTCCACGCACTGGGAATGACCAAGGAAGAAATGGAACGTCCGCTGGTCGGCATCGTTTCTTCTTATAATGAGATCGTACCGGGACACATGAACATCGACAAAATTGTGGAAGCTGTCAAGCTGGGCGTTGCCATGGCTGGCGGTACACCGGTAGTATTTCCGGCAATTGCAGTCTGTGACGGTATCGCCATGGGACACAAGGGCATGAAATATTCTCTGGTGACCCGTGACCTGATCGCCGACTCCACCGAGTGCATGGCTCTGGCACATCACTTTGATGCACTGGTCATGATCCCGAACTGTGACAAGAATGTCCCCGGTCTGCTGATGGCTGCCGCAAGAGTGAACGTGCCGACTGTCTTTGTCAGCGGCGGTCCGATGCTTGCCGGTCACGTCAAGGGCAAGAAAACCAGTCTGTCCAGCATGTTTGAAGCTGTCGGCTCTTACGCTGCCGGCAAGTTCACTCTGGAGGACGTGGAAGAATTCGAGAACAACGCCTGCCCCACCTGCGGTTCCTGCTCCGGCATGTACACCGCAAACTCTATGAACTGCCTGACTGAAGTGCTGGGCATGGGGCTCAGAGGCAACGGCACCATTCCGGCAGTATATTCTGAACGTATCAAGCTGGCAAAACAGGCTGGTATGGCAGTTATGGACATGTACCGGAAGAATATCCGTCCCCGCGACATCATGACCGCAGACGCTTTTGAAAACGCACTGACCGCAGATATGGCACTGGGCTGTTCCACCAACAGCATGCTGCACCTGCCGGCAATTGCCAACGAATGCGGCATCAAGATCGATCTGGACATGGTCAACCAGATCAGTGCACGCACCCCGAACATCTGCCACCTTGCTCCGGCAGGTCACGCATACATGGAAGACCTGAACGAAGCCGGCGGCATCTATGCCGTTCTGAATGAACTGACCAAGAAGAATCTGCTCCACACCGATGTGATGACTGTCACCGGCAAGACCATGGCAGAGAACATCAAGGGATGTATCAACAAGAACACCGACATCATTCGCCCGATCGATCAGCCGTACAGCGAAACCGGCGGTATTGCTGTCCTCAAGGGCAATCTGGCTCCGGATCGCTGCGTTGTAAAGCGGAGTGCCGTTGCAAAGGAAATGCTGGTACACAAGGGACCGGCAAAGGTATTCAACAGCGAAGAAGAAGCTATTGCAGCGATCACCGGCGGCAAGATCGTCAAGGGTGATGTCGTTGTGATCCGGTACGAGGGACCTGCAGGCGGTCCGGGCATGCGGGAAATGCTCTCCCCGACTTCTGCAATCGCCGGCATGGGACTGGACAAGGACGTTGCCCTCATCACAGACGGCCGCTTCTCCGGTGCGACCCGCGGCGCAGCCATCGGTCACGTTTCTCCGGAAGCAGTCAACGGCGGTACCATTGCCTATGTACAGGACGGCGACATCATCTCCATTGACATTCCGAACCACAGCATTCAGCTGGAAGTTTCCGACGAGGAACTGGCAGAACGGAAAAAGACCACCAAGATTCTGGTCAAGGAAAACCTCACCGGCTATCTGAAGCGGTATTCCAAGATGGTTTCCTCTGCGGATCAGGGTGCGATCATCAACCGCATGGATTAAGGAAGCACTGAATAAAGGCAATACCGCACAAAGCCGTCAGGCGGGCTTTATGCAGTGTTTCCTTAAGAAAATACAGCAAATCACATAAAGGAGGAACTTCCCCTATGGGTATGACAATGACACAAAAGATCCTTGCTGCACACGCCGGCTTGGATTCTGTCGAAGCCGGTCAGCTGATCCTGGTCAATCTGGATCGGGTACTGGGCAACGACATCACTTCCCCCGTTGCAATTCGGGAATTCAACAAGCTGAACAAGGACAACGTTTTCGATAAGGACAAGGTGACCATGGTCATGGATCACTTTGCCCCGAACAAGGACATCAAGGCTGCCACACAGTGTAAAATGTGCCGCGATTTCTGCGGCGAAAAGGAGATCACCCACTTCTATGACGTTGGTCAAATGGGTATCGAACATGCCCTGCTGCCGGAAAAAGGACTGGTCGTTTCCGGTGATGTTGTTATCGGTGCAGACTCTCACACCTGCACATACGGTGCACTGGGTGCATTCTCTACCGGTGTCGGCTCTACCGATATGGCATGCGGCATGGCGATCGGCAAGGCTTGGTTCAAGGTGCCGTCTGCTATCAAGTTTGTTCTCAAGGGCAAGCTGAACCCGTACATCTCCGGCAAGGACGTGATCCTGCACATCATTGGCAAGATCGGCGTAGACGGTGCTCTGTACCGCTCTATGGAATTCACTGGCGAGGGCGTGGCTTCTCTGTCTATGAGTGACCGTCTGACTATGACCAACATGGCAATCGAAGCCGGTGCCAAGAACGGTATCTTCGAGGTTGACGATCAGACACTGGCATTCGTGGCAGAGCACAGCGACCGCAAGCCGGTTGTGTACAAGGCTGACGAAGATGCGGTTTACGATGAAGTTATCGAGATCGACCTGTCCGAGATCAAGTCCACCGTGGCATTCCCGCACCTGCCGGGCAACACCCGCACCATTGACGAAGTGGGCGAGGTGAAGATCGATCAGGTGGTTATCGGCTCCTGCACCAACGGTTTCTACAAGGACATCGAAGAAGCTGCTTCCATTATCCGCGGCAAAAAGGTGGCAAAGAACGTCCGTGCCATTATCATTCCGGCAACACAGGCAATTTACCTGAAGGCTATGGAAAACGGTCTGCTGAAGGACTTCATCGAGGCTGGCTGCGTAGTATCTACCCCGACCTGCGGCCCGTGTCTGGGTGGACACATGGGCATTCTGGCTGCCGGCGAACGTGCAGTTTCCACCACAAACCGGAACTTCGTAGGCAGAATGGGTCACCCGGAATCTGAAGTATATCTGGCAAGTCCGGCAGTTGCCGCAGCAAGTGCCATTGCCGGCAAGATCGTTTCCCCGAAGGAGGTACTGTAATCATGCAACTGAACGGAACTGTCATCAAATACGGCGACAACGTGGACACGGACGTCATCATTCCGGCACGTTATCTGAACACCATTGACAAGAAGGAACTGGCTTCTCACTGCATGGAAGATCTGGATACCACCTTCACCAGCCGCGTGAAGCCGGGCGACATCATGGTCGGCGGCGAAAACTTCGGCTGCGGTTCTTCCCGGGAACACGCTCCGATCGCAATCAAGGAAAGCGGCATTGCTCTGGTCATTGCCAAGAGCTTTGCCCGCATCTTCTACCGGAACTCTATCAACATCGGTCTGGCGATCGTGGAGTGTCCGGAGGCTGTGGACGCTATCAGCGAGGGCGACACGGTGGAAGCAGATCTGGACAACGGCATTATTCGCGATGTCACCACCGGCAAGGAATTCCACGTGGCACCGTTCCCGGAATTTATCCAGACCATTATCGCAAACGGCGGTCTGATCGAGTCGATCAAAAAGGGCTCTGTGAAGTAAGCGGTTCTCTGAAACCCTATGATATGCAAAAAGCTGCTGTACCATTTGTTTGGTACAACAGCTTTTTTATTGTCTGAAAACTGGAATTTACTGCAATACCCAATCTTCTCTTTTTAGAATGGTTACCTCATTTTCTTCCGTTGTACCGAATGCTGTCTCATAGGTATCAAATGCATAGTGTTTGAAACCACTTTTTTCCTGAACTCTATGAGATTGCTCATTCCACAAGAAGTGACCACAGAAGATTACATCAAGATTAGCGTTCTCAAAGAGAAAACGAATTACTTCTTTCAACGCTTCCGGCATCAAACCTTGTCCCCAATATTCTTTGCTCAGAACATAGCCTATCTCACGGCATTTCTTATTTTCAAATTCCGGGAAGTGAGTTTCATTGTATTTTTCGATCCCAACAGAACCTATTACTTTGCCCTGATATTCGAGTGCAAATGTTTTCTTATGGCTAATGAACATATCAAGAATAATCTTAGATTCTTCCTTGCTTTCATGAGGCTTCCAACCCGCCATTTGTCCGACTCCATCTACTGAAGCGTAGGAATAAAAGTCATCAATGTCGGATTGCCGCCACGGGCGAATCAACAAACGCTCTGTTTTTAGGATAACATTACTTATATCTATTTCAGAATTCATAGTATTTTACTCCTCTAAATTACGATTTACCACACCTTCATTATACCACACAGCCCCAACGCAGTCAATCCGCCGCAAATTTCACCGGCACAGTTGCCCGCTATGTGTTCTTCTCATATGGAAAAACTAGAAGTTGTCTATTTCTCCTCTTCATCAATACCTAGTTCATCGCGTATTTGTTCTTCTTCAATATCTTCGGTAGTGACTTTTCCTGTAATATCCCTATAGGCTTCTTTTATTCCATTTCTGACAGCCCATTTAACTATAAAATATAATGCAAGTAAAACGATTAGTGCTGTGCCAAAACTAATTCCTAATTCTTCAAACATTTCATTACCTCCGTCAAATCCCGATTTACCGCATTTCTATTATACCACACAGCCCCAACGCAGTTAATCCGCCGCAAATTTCACCGACACAGTTGCCCGCTATGCGTTCTTCTCATGTGGAAAAACTGGAATTTATCAGTCCATTAGTTCAAGTGTTTTCTCAAAAGGAATACATTCTGCATACCGCTTATTCCACATAAATTCATTATAATAATGGTAGCTTTGTTCAGCGGTCATATACTGATTATCAACTGTACTATTCGCATTTGCAGGAACAATCATTTTGAAACCATGCTCAAATCCCGATTTAATCGTTGCATCAATACAATAATCTGTCTGCAATCCCACAATAATAATCGTATTTTCTTCTTTTTGTCTTAAATACTCCAATAGTCCAGTATCTTTAAAAGCACTATTTACGTTCTTGTCAAAAATAAGTTCACCATTAAGTGGTTGAAATCCATCATATATTTCAAAACCATCATTTCCTTTTGTTAATTCATTGCCAATCCCATCGTCATGCCGAACAAAAATAACTTCTATCTTATTATTTCGAGCTGTTCTTATCAGTTCTATAACACGAGATTTGAATAAATCAAATTGGTATAACTTGTCATTTGTAATTGCTTTTTGTGTATCAACTACCAAAAGTATCATCAACGATTCCTCCACAACTTCCGATTTACCGCACCTTCATTATACCACACAGCCCCAACGCAGTCAATCCGCCGCAAATTTCACTGGCACAGTGCCCGCTATGTGTTCTTCTCATGTGGAAAAACTGGAATTTTCAAATTAGTCTTTGCAAATAACCTTTGAATCTTCACCATCAATTACAATTCCCTGTCGGTTGTTAATTGGGCATAGATTCAAATCCGAAAACTCAGTCATTATTTTCTCGGTAACTTTCTTAAATGGTGCTGTAAGATAATGCGGAAGAACATAGAAATCAATCAAATCAAGCCCTGCATCATCTTCTTGTGAGTAGTCCTCCGGCTTTTCATCCATTTGCTCGATATATTGGATGCTTGGAGCGCATATAATCGCACCTGCCGATTCACCAATCATCAGTTTTCCCTTTGCCAATTCTTTTTTCAACAGCTCATCCGTTCCCGTTTTACGGAGCTGGTCTATAAGAAAAAAAGAATTTCCGCCGGTAAAATATATCACATCCGCATCTTCAAAAACAGACTGTATCGTTGAATAAGCCTCCGTTGAAATATCAATTTCAGTTACGATTGCTCCCAACTTTTTGAATAATTTTCGAGCCGAGCCGACATAACCGGTGTAGCCTTCACGCAGCGAAGCTGTTGGAATAAATGCGACTTTCTTATTTTCAATTTCTTCTTTTATCAGACTTCCTACACTTGAAAAGTGCGAACATAAAAATAGTTTCATCAATATTCTCCTTTATAAATTCCGATTTACCACACCTTCATTATACCACACAGCCCCAACCAAGTCAATCCACAACCAAAATCACCGACACAGCCCCCTCCGCACCGGCTTTTTTGTGGCGAAATGCAGAATTTTCACAAAAACCTTGTAATCTTCACAGTCTTGGTGTATAATGAAAGAGTATTTGCGGAACAAATGGGGTATGTCAACGATTTGTTCCGCCAAACCAAGGAAACACTGCATAAAGCCCGCCTGACGGCTTTGCACGCAATCTGCTTGCAGATTTTCCGTCATATTGCCCAGAAATCCCTTGCCATACGAAAGTATGCCTGCGGAATTTCTATGCAATCTGCCGAAAAATCTGACGACGCATCTTACGCACAAGCTTTATGCAGTGTTTCCCAAACAAAAAGGAGTCTTTCCCATGAATTTTAACATTGCATTGCTTCGGGGCGACGGTATCGGTCCGGAGATCGTAGACAGTGCTGTGGCTGTTCTCCACAAGATCGGCGAGAAATACGGTCACACCTTCACCTGCACCCCGTACCTCATCGGCGGCTGTGCGATCGACGCCACCGGCATTCCCCTGCCGAAAGAAACCATTGACGGCTGTCTGGCAAGCGACAGTGTCCTGCTGGGTGCTGTCGGCGGTGCAGTCGGTCACAACAAGTGGGATCAGATGCCGCCGCATCTCCGTCCGGAAAAGGCTCTGCTGGGAATCCGTGAGGCTCTGGGACTGTTCACCAACCTCCGTCCGGCAAAGCTGTATCCGGCTCTGAAAGGCGACTGCCCCCTGCGGGAAGACATCGTGGCAAAGGGCTTCGACATCATGATGGTTCGTGAACTGACCGGCGGCATCTACTTCGGCGAACGGGGCAGACGCGAGGGCAAGTACGGCGAAGAAGCATATGACACCGAGTGCTACAGCAAAATGGAAGTAGAGCGTATCGCACGCGTGGCTTTCGAAACCGCCCGGAAGCGGAACAAGAACGTCATCAGCATCGACAAGGCAAACGTTCTGGAAAGCTCCCGTCTGTGGCGTGAAGTCGTTCACGAAGTGGCAAAGGACTATCCGGATGTCACCCTCACCGATATGCTGGTAGACAACGCAGCCATGCAGCTGGTCAAGAATCCCAGACAGTTTGACGTAGTTGTCACCTCCAATATGTTCGGCGACATTCTGTCCGATGAAGCTTCCCAGATCACCGGTTCTATCGGTATGCTACCGTCGGCTTCTCTGGGTGCCACCAAGCGTGGCATGTACGAGCCGATCCACGGTTCTGCACCAGATATTGCCGGACAGAACAAGGCAAACCCCATCGCAACTATTCTCTCCGCAGCCATGATGCTCCGCTACTCCTTCGACCTCATGGACGAGGCACAGGCAATCGAAGACGCTGTGGACGCATATCTGAATGCAGGCTACCGCACTGCCGATCTGGCTGGCGAGGGCGTAACACCGCTGTCCTGCACCGAATGCACCGAAAAGATCATTGCACTGCTGAAGTAAGCAGTATTCTTATAAAAAGTCGAAAGAGATGACCCATATGACTCCCAGAGAAGAAATCGGATACGGGCTGGATGCCCTTGTCATTTTCCGCAGTTTACAGCAGGATCCGGTGCTTCGTGCACTGATGCAGTTCTGCCACACCGACAAGGAAAATACCCCCGCACAGATCCGCTTTTACAGTGCCATGGTTTCCGCTCTGTATGAACGGGCAGACGACCTCACCGGCTATCTGGAACAGATCGTTCTGGAACACGAAAACGTTTATGTCCAGCGTGCCGGTGCCGGCGAAACCATTTCGCAGAACATGGAAACCTGCCTGCACACAGAATTGAAATTGCTGAACCGCATTGCAATGCTCACCCCTGCCATGATTCAGGCAGAGATGCAGACCAGCATTCCCCTGCCGGCATGGCAGACCCACAAGACCGATCTGGACAAACTCTACACCCAGCGTGTAGCGGAGATTTCCAAGCACGGCTACGGCATCTATGCACGGCACCACATGTTCACCGTCGGAGCAAGCGGCGAGTTGGTTCCGGTGCAGTATCCTGACCCCATTTCTCTGGAACAAATGGTGGGATACGAACGGGAACGTGGCATTGTGGTAGAGAATACCAAGGCACTCCTTGCAGGAAAATACGCCTCCAACGTCCTCCTCGCCGGAGATGCCGGCACGGGAAAATCTGCAACTGTCAAGGCAATTGCCAACGCGTTCAAAGACGACGGACTGCGGCTGATCGAACTGAACAAAGACCAGCTGTGCTACATTCCCCAGATCATGGATCACCTGTGCAAAAATCCGCTGAAGTTTATCCTCTTTATTGACGACCTCACATTCTCCGAGGACGACCCCAACTTCGGCACGCTGAAAGCGACTCTGGAGGGCAGCATTGCCGCCAGAATGCGGAATACCGTCATCTACGCCACCAGCAACCGGCGGCATCTGGTCAAGGAAACCTTTGACGACGGCAGCGACAAGCACTCCAACGACACCGTACAGGAACGCATCTCCCTGTCGGAACGATTTGGCATCACAATTACCTACAGCCGCCCGCAGAAGAACCTGTATCTGGAGATCGTCCACGCTCTGGCAGAACAGAACGGTCTGGACATCACCATGGAGGAACTGGACGCACAGGCAGAACAGTTCGCCCTCCAGAAAAGCGGCAGAAGTGCCCGTGCTGCAAAGCAGCTGATCGACCAGCTGCTGACACAGCGTTCTTAATATGATTATGGAAAGGAAGTCCTATCCATGCTGACATTGGATAAAATCTATCAAGCAAGCCACGTGCTCCGGAGCGTGATCCGGAAAACGGATCTGATTCAGGCACCGAAACTCTGTCCGGACTGCAATCTGTTTCTCAAGACAGAGAACCTGCAGGTCACCGGTTCTTTCAAGGTTCGCGGTGCCTATTACATGATGTCCCAGCTGACAGAAGAAGAAAAGGCACGGGGTGTCATCGCCTGCTCTGCCGGCAACCACGCACAGGGTGTGGCTCTGGCTGCGGCAAAGAACCACATGAAGGCTCTCATCTGCCTGCCGGACGGTGCTCCGATCTCCAAGGTAGAAGCTACCAAGAGTTACGGTGCAGAGGTCTGCATGGTCAAGGGTGTCTATGACGATGCCTACAACAAGGCTGTAGAGCTCCAGAAGGAACACAACTACACTTTTGTACACCCCTTCGACAACGAAAACGTCATTGCCGGACAGGGCACCATCGGTCTGGAAATTCTGGATCAGATGGCAGACGTGGACGCAGTCATTGTGCCGATCGGCGGCGGCGGACTGATCTCCGGCGTGGCATTTGCCATTAAGCAGCTGAACCCGAATATCAAGGTTTACGGCGTACAGGCAAGCGGTGCACCCAGCATGTACGAGTCCATTCACAACGATAAGATCACCTGTCTGGACTCCGTTTCCACCATTGCCGACGGTATCGCCGTCAAGGAACCGGGCCCTCACACTTTCGAGTATGTCAAGAAGTATGTGGACGACATTGTGACTGTGACCGACGACGAGATCTCCGCTGCAATTCTGGCTCTGATCGAAAAGCAGAAGCTGATCGCAGAGGGTGCCGGTGCAGCATCTGTGGCTGCGGCAATGTTCCACAAGGTTCCCGTAGAGGGCAAGAAAGTGGTTTGTCTGGTTTCCGGCGGCAACATCGACGTGACTATTCTGTCCCGTGTCATCAAGCGTGGTCTGCTGATGTCCGGCAGAAGCTGCATGCTCAACATTGAACTGCTGGACAAGCCGGGTCAGCTGAAAGATGTTTCCCGCATCATCGCCGATCTGGGCGGCAACGTCATCTCTATTCACCATGAACGTGCCAACGAGGGCAGCGACATCAACGGCTGCTTCCTGCGGATCACCATGGAAACCAGAGATTACGCACACATTCAGGAGATCCGCAGTGCCCTCATGGAAGCAGGATTCCATCTGGTGGACTAAAATAAGGCAATACCGCACAAAGAGCGTCTGGCGACTTTGCACGCCATCTGCTTGCAAATTTTCCGTCATATTTCACAAAAATGCTCGTGAATACATCAAGTATTCACTCCGCTTTTTGTTTCATCTGACGAAAAATTTGACGACGCATCTGTCGCACAATCTTTGTGCGGTATTGCCTAAGAAATCCCTATTTTTTGAAAAGAGGTTTTTATCATGGATACCATTTATACCAAGAACGCACCAAACGCGATCGGTCCGTATTCACAGGCTGTCAAAATCGGTGATATGCTGTACACTTCCGGTCAGATCGCCATCAATCCGGCGACCGGCAATGTAGAAGCAGCTGACATCGTGGGACAGTCCAAGCAGGTCATGGCAAACCTGAAAGCCGTTCTGGAAGCCGCAGGCACCAGCTTCGACAAGGTTGTCAAGACGACTTGCTTCCTCAAGGACGTAGCACGGGATTTCGGTGCATTCAATGAGGTCTATGCAGAAGCCATGGGCGATGCCAAGCCGGCCAGAAGCTGTGTTGGCGTAGCAGACCTGCCCAAGGGTGTGCTGGTAGAAGTTGAAGTTATCGCGGCTCTGTAAGCGGTAGGCTTCACGCAAAGAGAAATGAGAAGCGGAGAACGTTTTGGACGTTCTCCGCTTTTTTCATTATCGATTGCCTTTCGGATAAGGCTTTTTCTCATCTGTTCGCCCCATGAGATAATCTACACTTACCCCATAAAAATCTGCAAGATGTTCCCATACCACTGTGGGTATATCATTTTCTCCAGTTTCGTATTTGGAATAACCGGTCTGTGACATCTGTAAATACTGTGCCACCTGCTTTTGCGTCAAATCTGCATCTTCTCTTAAATCTCTGATTCGATTTCGCATAATATTCCTTTTGCAATATTTTTTCTACTGCTTTCTTTTTGGCGGATAAGGCTTTTTCTCATCTGTTCGTCCCATGAGATAATCTATGCTTACACCATAAAAATCTGCAAGGGCATTCAGCGATTCCAAAGGGATTTCTCTTGTTCCCAGTTCATATCTGGAATATGTCACCTGCGAGCAGTGCAGGTAATCTGCAATGTCTTTTTGATATAAATCCATATCTTCCCGTAAATCACGAAGCCGCTGTAACAACAAGTTCTTTTCCTCCGTTTTTTACTCATTATATGCCAAACCAAAACGGTATATTGACTTATAAACCAAATTGGTATATAATGAAGCAAAAAGGAGGTTTTCCCATGACAAATTACAAAAGACCTTACTTCCGGTTATTCTGTGCCGTCTGTGACACCATTGATGCACTGGAACAAACAGCCGCTTCGAAAAACTGCCCCGAAACCACTGCCAAACTTCTTTCAGAACAGGCGAAGCAGTTGCGAAAAGTCACACAGGAAACAGAGGAACTGGTCATTGGCAGCGATCCCTAACGTTTTTACCGGCTCTTTTTTTCCGCAAAACGCTTGTAATTTCCGCTGAAATATTGTATAATGAAAGCTATAGGAATCTGCCCTGCGGGTTTCAATTTATCATAAAGGAGTTTTTACCATGTACGCAAATATGATGGACACCATTGGTTTTGTTTCCCAGTTCGATCCGGAAGTCGGACAGGCAATGAATGAGGAGCTGGGTCGCCAGCGTCGGAATCTGGAACTGATCGCCAGCGAGAATCTGGTTTCTCCGGCAGTTATGGCTGCTATGGGTTCTGCCCTCACCAACAAGTATGCAGAAGGTCTGCCCCACAAGCGGTACTACGGCGGCTGCGAATATGTAGACGTAGTAGAGGAGATCGCTATTGAACGTGCCTGCAAGCTGTTCGGTGCCAAGTATGCCAATGTACAGCCCCATTCCGGTGCACAGGCAAACACTGCTGTATACTTCGCACTGCTCCAGCCGGGCGATACGGTTATGGGCATGAGCCTGGCACACGGCGGCCACCTGACACACGGTTCTCCGGTCAACATCTCCGGCAAGTACTTCAACTTCGTTCCCTATGAACTGGGCGATGATGAATATATCGACTACGACCGTGCCGAGGCTCTGGCAAAGGAAGTCAAGCCGAAGCTGATCGTTGCCGGTGCAAGTGCATATCCCCGCATCATCGACTTCAAGCGTCTGTCCGAGATCGCAAAGTCTGTAGGAGCATACCTCATGGTAGACATGGCTCACATCGCCGGTCTGGTTGCCGCAGGCGTTCACCCGTCGCCGGTACCCTATGCCGACATCACCACTACCACCACCCACAAGACTCTCCGCGGTCCGAGAGGCGGTCTGATCCTGACCAACGACGAGGAACTGGCAAAGAAAATCAACAAGGCAGTATTCCCCGGCACACAGGGCGGTCCGCTGATGCATGTGATCGCAGCAAAGGCTGTCTGCTTCGGTGAAGCACTGAAGCCGGAATTCCAGACCTACGGCAAGACTGTTGTTGCAAACGCTTCCGCACTGGCTGACGGCTTGATGCAGCGTGGATTCCGTCTGGTATCCGGCGGCACAGATAACCACCTGATGCTGGTAGACCTGCGTCCTTTCGGCGACCTCACCGGTAAGGAATTCGAACGCCGTCTGGACGAAGTGTTCATCACCGTCAACAAGAATGCAATCCCCAACGACCCGCAGAAGCCGTTCGTTACCAGCGGTATCCGCGTAGGTACACCGGCAGTTACTACCCGCGGTTTGCAGCCGGCAGATATGGAAATTATTGCACAGGCAATGTACCTCGCCGCTTCCGACTTCGAGAACAAGGCAGAGGAAGTTCGCGAGAGTGTCTGCGAGCTGTGCAAGAAGTACCCGCTGTACGAATAAACCATGCACACACCCCTTGCAGATCAGATTCGCCCCAGCACGCTGGACGATGTGGTAGGACAGCGGCAGCTGCTCGCCGCCGGAAAGCCTCTGCGGCGAATTATTGAAAGCGGAAAAATCCCCAACATGATCTTCTATGGTCCTTCCGGCGTGGGGAAAACCACCGTTGCCCGCATCATTGCGGACAGCACTTCGATGACACTGCACAAGCTGAACGGCACCTCTGCCTCGACGGCGGATATTCGCGACGTGGTGGCAGAAGTGGGCACCTTTTCCGGCATGAACGGCATTCTCCTCTATCTGGACGAGATCCAGTATTTCAACAAGAAACAGCAGCAGTTGCTTCTGGAATACATGGAAAACGGGCAGATCACCCTGATCGCCTCCACCACGGAGAACCCCTACTTTGCCGTGTACAACGCTCTCATCAGCCGTTCCACCGTGTTTGAGTTCAAGCCGGTTCCGCCAGAGGAACTGGAACGTGCTGTTGCCCGTGGTTTCCGCTGTATGGAACAACAGCTGGGCGAAACAATTCACCTGTCAGACGGTGTCTGCGGCTGGATCGCACGGGGCTGCGGCGGCGATGTCCGCAAAGCCATGAACACGGTGGAACTGATCGTGCTGTCCGGTGAACACACCGAAAACGGCATTGTCATTTCCGATGAACTGGCACAGGAACTGACGCAACGCAGCAACATGCGATACGATCGGGACAACGACCAGCACTATGATCTGCTGTCTGCCCTGCAAAAGTCCATTCGCGGCTCCGACGAAAATGCAGCCCTGCACTATACGGCAAGACTGCTGGCGGCAAATGATTTGCTGTCCGTCTGCCGGCGGCTGCTGGTCATTGCGGCAGAGGACGTGGGGCTGGCATATCCGCAGGCAATTGTCATCACAAAGGCATGCGTGGACAGTGCCCTCCAGCTGGGGCTGCCCGAAGCACGTATTCCCATTGCAGAAGCCGTGGTGCTCCTCGCCACTTCGCCAAAGTCTAACAGTGCCTACGAAGCGATCAATCGGGCAATGGCAGACGTGGAAGAATATGGAGCACCGGATTTTCCGCGGCATTTACAGAATAAACATTTCGACGGGGCAGAGGCAGCTGTCCGCGGGCAGCACTACCGCTATCCCCACGACTATCCCAACCACTATGTCAGACAGCAGTACCTGCCGGATATTCTCAAGGACAAGGTCTATTACCAGTTCGGCGAGAACCGGCAGGAACAGGCTGCGGCAGCCCATCGGGAAAACCGAAGAACGCCAGCCTATCGGAAAAAAATCCTGCGGGAAGATCAGACGTAAAGATTTTACCTTTCCCCTAGGGCAACACCGCACAAAGCTTGTGCGTAAGGTGCCCTAGATTCGGCGGGACAGATGCTCCAACGCCATGTCATACAGACCTGACGGCTTGACTTCACGCCGGATCAGGTCATTGGCAAAGCGGATCGTCTGTTCCAGACTGCCGGAAAAGTCGGGAATGCTCTGGCGTTCTTCGGTGTACAAGTCCTCCAGCATGATTCCATAGGTGGGCTGCCGGATCCCCTGCCGCACGATGCTGCCGGCAGTGACACGGTAGACCACACGGTTGCTGCTGTAGACTTCCATATAAACAATGAGTTCCGCAGGGCGGGACTGGGAACGGGTTTTCAACTTCGTTTTCATTTTGTATGCTCCTGTTCTGGTAAATAGAATCTTTTTCTCTGGGCAGTGCTGCATTTTGCAGCAGATGTTCCTTCTGTCTACCAGTATAACATTTCTCCGCGAAAATGAAAAGGCTGAAAAGCCACGTGTTTTGTCGAAATTTTGAGAAAGCACATGGAAAAAGACAACATCGCACAAGGTCGACAGCAAAGCTTTTTGCAGCGTTTTCCCAGACTTTTCCGCGAAGTGAAACGAAGCAGACACATTGCAACTGCAATACGTTAAAAATGCTGTGCTGTCCATGTAAAATCCACAAGATTCCTGCGGTTACAGTCGGAAATCTTTGTCGGAAATGCGACTAGACGAACACACATGATGTTGCTATAATAGAGAAACATGCTTTTTCGAAAGGGGATCTCTGTTATGACAAAAGATATGACTGCGGGGAAACCGCTGGGGCTGATCTTACGCTTCTGCGGCCCCATGGTGTTTGGCAACATTTTGCAGCAGTTGTACAGCATGGTAGATACGGTCATCGTGGGACGCTATCTGGGTGCCAGTGCCTTGGCAGGCGTGGGTGCCACCGGTGCTATCAGCTTTCTGGTGGTGGGATTTGCCACCGGCATCTGCACGGGGCTTTCCATTCCCGTGGCACAGGCGTTCGGTGCCGGCGACTACCAGACCATGCGGAAAAATATTGCTAACTCCTATTATTTAGGTGCACTGATCGGCGTACTTCTGACCATTTTCACCATGATCGGCACAGGAACGATCCTGCACTGGATGAAAACGCCAGACGATATTTATCAGTATTCCTACGATTATATCATTGTCATTTTCGGCGGCATTCTCACCTCGGTGCTGTACAACAGCCTTGCGGCGATTCTCCGTGCCGTCGGTGACAGCAAGTCCCCGATCTTGTTCCTCGCTATTTCGTCTGTTTTGAATATCGTTCTCGATCTGGTATTTCTGGTGGGACTGCACTCCGGCGTTGCCGGTGCCGGCTATGCCACTGTCATTTCACAGGGTATCTCCGGACTGCTCTGCCTGTTTTACCTGTACAAAAAATTCGAGATCATGCGGTTTCAGCAGGGAGAATGCAGACTGGAACTGAATCGGTGCAGCCGGCTGCTGTCCATTGGTCTGCCGATGGCACTACAGTTTTCCATTACGGCGATCGGTTCGATCATTCTGCAAACCTCTGTCAACTCCCTCGGCTCGCTGGCAGTCACCAGTGTCACTGCCGCACAGAAGATCTGTGCCATTGTCATGGGTCCGCTGGAATCGCTTGGCATCACAATGGCAACCTTCTGCGGACAGAATCTGGGTGCCAAAAAGTTTTACCGGATCCGCGACGGCATTCGCCTGAGCATGTACGTTTCCATGTGTTACTGTGCATTCTGCATTGCTTTCCTGTGGATTCTGGGAAAATACACCGCATACCTGTTCCTCGATCCCTCTGAAACAGAAGTCATTCAGCTGGCAGTACAGTACATGCGTCTGAACGCGATCTTCTATCCGGTGCTGGGCGTGCTCTTTATCCTGCGGAATTCCCTGCAGGGCATGGGCTACAGCCTGATGCCGATGATGGCAGGTGTCAGCGAACTGGCGGCACGGTCGCTGGTCTGCTTCGGCTTTGTTCCCACCTTTGGCTACATGGCTGCCGTCATGGCAAGTCCGGTGGCGTGGATCTTCGCCGACGTACTGCTGATCACCGTTTACTTTGTGGACATGCGAAAGCTGAAACGGCAGCTGCTCCCTGCGGAGGCTGCGGTTCCGGCGTGAGAACATTAAAGAAACATACCCCAAGAAAGGATACTTTTATGAAAAAATTCATCTCACTGATCAGTGCAGCGGTGTTCTCTGCAACACTGGTGCTGCCGCAGACGCTGGCTTTTTCCGCTGCGGCAGAAGAATCTGCACTGGAAGAAAGAACTGTCTCCGGAAAAGT
>OAWJ01000586.1_pt1 | contig 29734 bp, 22 predicted proteins | sample 1517021 | NCBI WGS metagenome assembly OAWJ01 (sample SAMEA2580121, study PRJEB22360) | human gut metagenome | biome: human gut; feature: human-associated habitat; material: faeces | place: Denmark | collected 2008/2010
CACCGTGGCGATGCTCTCAAGGCGTCGGCGGTACTGCCAACAATGTGGTACAGGAAGTGGGAGCTGTTTCCAGCAGCCGGGTCGGTGGTTCGCCCTTTATATCCGGGAAGTAGTGTCGAATAGGGTATACCATTTGATTCCAGATTATGGCGGCCACAAGTTTTCAACAAGTGACCGCCATGCTTGTGGAATTAAATCCGTAAATTTTCAAAAAAGAGGTGTTTTGTATAAGCAGCAAAGGATTTAACCAGCGCGATGCCTACCGTGTGATGCTGCGCAAGTATCCCGATGTGATGAACATCGAGCAGATGTGCGATGCCCTGCGAATCAGCACCAAAACGGGGTACAAGCTGCTGCACGAAGGCAAAATCCCGGCGATGAAAATCGGGCGCTCGTATCGCATCCCCAAAGCCCACCTGTTTACCTACCTTCAGATTTGCGGTCAACACTGTCGAGCAGAGAATCGACAGTGTTGATTGTTTTGCGCCGATGCGTTATGTATTTGTGGATGCAATGGGAAACCTGATCCAGCCGGATTCCGTGACGACAGGCTTTCCACAGTTGCTGAAAGAGAATGGTCTGCGCAGGATTCGATTCCACGACTTGCGCCACTCCTGCGCCAGCCTATTGCTGAAAGAGGGCGTGCCGATGAAGCAGATTCAAGAGTGGCTGGGTCACAGCGATATTTCTACCACGGCGAATATCTGCGCGCATCTGGATTCGCAGTCCAAGAACCTGAGCGCCCGGACAATGGCAAACACACTGACGCTGCCCGAAGCGCAGCCCGTAAAGAAGTGGTGATTTGAACAGCGGCGGCACCTGAGAAATCAGGTGCCGCCTTTTTGCTGTCAATTTGTACCCAAGCTGCGGGAAGAATCTTGTGTAGTTCTGTGAATAGCTAATTGCCGCGATTGCTGGTATGATTTGTACCGAACCCGAAAATCACTACTTGAAAATAAAGGGGAGATGTTTATAAGAAAAGTACGGGAATTTTACAAAGCGGCAATAAAAAATCACTACCCAATGTAGAACTTGAGTAGTGATAATTGGCGCAGGCGGTGGGATTCTCCCGCGCCCTTGCAACAGTCCGCAGGACTGTTGCAGCCCGGCGGGACGCAAAGCGCCGGACACGGGCTGTTCGAATCTCACCTTGCAACCCTTGCATAGTTTGCCGCAAAAATAAAAAGCAGCGCCCCGCAGGGTGCTGCCTTTGGCGCAGACGGTGGGATTCGAACCCACGTGGCATTGCTGCCAAATTGATTTCGAGTTTTTTGGTATATATCGCAACTGACGGTATTTGTCGGAAAAAAGCGGAAGTTGTCGGAAGATGATTCGACCGACCTACGACGAAAAATGTTGAAAAAGAAGTCCTTTTTAACGTCAGAACGTCGCAATTCGAACCCGTTTCGAAATGCCGAATTTTCGGGAAAAATGAGAGAAAAACAGGCATTTTTGGCACGTTGGAGAGATGTTGGAGAGAAAAACAGGAGAGAACAAAAAAGCTCAATTTTCCTTATTGTTATGGGTATTTACAAAAGTGTGTTGACTAAATTTTATGCAAATTCCCCCTTGCCTCAAAAATCAAACCGTCCCTGCCTGCTGTTGATGAGTTCGAATAATGGACGGTGATTCTAGTGGATTACAGTTACGACTTTGCAAAAATCAAGGCAAACTACCCTGAAAAAATCGGGCTGGAGCAGATGCGCGTCATCTGCCATATCAGCAAAAAGACGGCGCGTTACCTGCTGACAAGCGGGCTTGTTCCCTGCATAGATACCGGCAAGAAAACCCGCCAGTACATCATCAATACAAAAGATGTTATCACGTATCTTAAAAAGCGTCAATCCCAACCGGAAAAATTCTCGGCACCGACCGGGTATTACTCAGCGAGCTGGAACAAAGGCGGCAAGCCCAAAATGCTGACCTTACGGGAATGGGCAAATCTGGATACCGCCAAAAGCAGAAAGAAGTTTCAGGACTTTCTTACCCTGAAAACGCAGCCCTACAGCGATGTGCTGAGTGTTGCCGAAGCAAGCCGGTTTACCGGCTATCACCACAACACCCTGACGAATTGGTGCCATAACGGTTACATCCGATACTTTGAAATCAGTGGTGGGTATATGATTCCCAAATCTTGTCTGCTGAATTTCCTGCTTAGTCCTCATATTCTGGACAGCTATCGACCTTCTAAAAAGCTGGTTGACCTTGCGAAAGAATTCAGCCGACAGGGCAAATCGACAAAAAAGCCCACCGCCAAATGAGTGCCATAGAGAAAAGCAGCGTCCCCCGAATGTAAAACGGAGGACGCTGTTTTTATAGCCCTATTTCAACTGCTGACAATTTGTCACCAGTTGGCGCATGACTGTCATCGGCATTAGGCAGCGACATATAGCTTCCGTAATTTTTAACTGCCTACAATTTGTGGTCATTTCACAAATCGTATGCTTTGGAGCTATTTCAGCTTATGCCCTATTAAATCGAAGCATTTGAATGCGGCCACTAACAGCGGCGGCAATTTTCGCGGCTCGTCCATCATCAAACTGGGCGGCTGTTCGGAAGATTTCTTCTACTTTATTGGAAAATCCATCAAGGCGCTCCAGCGGCAGATTCACATAAGGCGCAATCAGCTTTAGCTGGGATTGCTGCGAGGTTTCAAACGGTTTTGCGGGAACCATGGCTTCCGCATTGATCGCGCGGGTGAGGGTCATCTGCCAAAGGCTTGTGCCGCTGTCATAGATGGGCGCTGTTCCTTTCCATTCCAGCGTTTCGGAATCGCGCAGGAAACCGAAGTTTCCCAAATGGCGATCCGTGTTGGCTAAGATGAAATCGGCAGCCAGCATATTGCAGACCGCTTTCCTTGCATCAGGGATTCCAACGGTCCGGCAGCAGGTGTCGAAGTGTTCCCAGTTGGAAACGCCCTGCGCTTGCGGCAGCAGCCGCATAAATTGGGCGGCGGTGACAAGCTCGGTGTGGTCATTGGTAAAGCACGCGCAGGCGGACATGACCTGTCCGCCCTGCTCTACGAGCCAGTAGGGAACGTGCGGTATACCAAGCGCATCATACAGAGCCGTGGCAACGATTTCGTTGTAAGGCTCCTGCTTGTAAATGCCTGATCCTGCTTTTAAGAGGATTCGTTTTCCGTCCGCAATGCGCCAGCGCTTTTGTAAAAAGCCGTCCGATGTGTTGCAAGGGGAACACAAATCCGGCTGTGCTGAGAGGACTCCCTCGCCAAACAGAGCGCGTCCCACATCGTCAGAAAAGTCGTTCTCGTAGAAATTTACATCGTGCCAGTTCTGTGGGGCATCGCAGGGTGTGACCCAGTACTGGTCTGAAAGGCTCAGCCCGCTGCATTTGACAAGCAGAAGTTCGGCGTAAGGGATATGCAGCGTTTCCAAGGCGCGCTCCAGTCCGGAACGGCTTGCCGGGATACCGCGCCCTGCCCACCATTTGCGCAGGGACAGAACATCAAAGCTGCCATCGCTATGCTTTGCGCCAAGGGGAATCCTCTGCGCCGAAAGAACCTCTGCTACATCAATAATGTCGCCGGTCTTTTCAGCTATTTCAATAACAGCCACTTGATGATTGCGCTGCATCAGGAAAAATCGCATTCTGCTCACCTGCCTTACCTTATAGAACGATTATACTCTATTCGGCGGGGCTTTGCAATCTGCGTTTTTGTCGCAGCGTCAATCCTTTTCTGTACACCAAGGGGGAAGTATATCTTTTTTTTAGAAACGGGGTGCCGGCTATGTTTTCCCCCACACCCCCTTTCAGCCAGCTGAAGTGACAAAAAGCCTGCTGAAACAAGAATATCGTTACTCTACGCCTTTACCATCGGTAAGGGCGTTTTTTATTTACACCAACGGAGGAAGTCAGCAATGAGATTACCCGCAGAGAACATCAAGGCCGCCCGCGAGGTCCAGCTCGTGGATTTCTTAAACACCTACCGTCCCGGAGAACTTGTGCGCAAATCAAGGGATGAGTACTGCACAAAATCGCACAGCAGCTTGCGGATCACGCCAAGCAAGAACCTGTTTCACTGGTGTTCCCAGAGCAAGGGCGGCAGAGGCGCGCTGGATTATCTGCTGACGGTCGAGGGAATGAGTTTTCGGTCGGCGGTGATGCTTTTGAACGAGATGGAGTTTGTTCCTTTTCAGCGGGCCAGAGCTGCCGCCGTGGAAAGCAGCCGAACGCACGACTTTACACTGCCGCGTCCCGACAAAAATGCACAGGCAGCGACCGCCTACCTGATGCACCGCGGTATCAGCCCCAAGGTGCTGCGATATTGCCTGAACGAAGGGATTCTGTATCAGACCACGCGCGGCAACTACCGCAACTGCGTTTTTGTGGGCAAGGATGAAGGCGGCGTTCCGCGTTCTGCTTTTCAGCGTGGCTGCCAAGGCACCTACCGCGGTGATGTCACCGGCAGCCAAAAGAAGTACGGATTTCTGATGCAAGCGGAAAACCTGGATTGCGATACCGTGGAACTGTACGAAGCCCCAATAGATGCTATGTCCGGCGCGACATTGCGTCAGTATACGGACATTGGAAAGTGGCGCAGTGTGCATTATCTGGCGCTGGGCGGGCTGAACTATCTGCCCATCGACTACTTTTTGCAGCAGCATCCGCAGGTGAAAAATGTGGTGCTCTGCTTTGACCGTGATGAGCCGGGGCTGCGCTTTGCCGATACGGTTGCCCGGCGCCTTGCCGAGCGCGGATTCAATGTGGAAAAACGGTTGCCTGCCGTAGGTAAGGACTACAACGAAAGCCTTATCTGGTACAAGTCAAAGATTGAAAAACAGCGAGGAGGGCGCGTATGAAAACAATAGCGATTGCCAACCAAAAAGGCGGTGTGGGCAAAACGACGACCGCTGTAAACTTGGGCGTAGCATTGGCAGATATGGGTTATAAAGTACTGCTGGTGGACGCCGACCCGCAGGCCAGCCTGACCCGATACCTTGGCTGTTCGCAGAGGAACAAAGGTGCGTCCCTGAAGGAGCTGATTGAGGCCGCCTGCAAAGAGGTAGACCCGCCCGATGCTGTTATCCATACCGATGAAAACGTGGATGTCATTCCCGCCAACATTCAACTTTCTGATTTACAGCGGAGTTTGACAAACACCTTTATGCGCGAGTGCGTGATGCAATGGGCGTTGGAACCATTCCAAAGGCAATACGACTATTGCCTGATCGACTGTATGCCGGAACTTGATAACCTTGTCACAGCCTCTCTTGCCGCAGCAGACAGTGTTTTGATTCCCGTACAGCCGCTGATTCTTGATGTCGAAGGTCTTGCCAGTATCATTGACACCATCCGTAAAATTCGCAGGAAAATCAATCCGAAACTGGAGATTGACGGTGTCCTGATTACCATGGCAGACCATCGTACCAATATGACACGGGATATGATCAAAGCCATTCACACAAGCTATGGTCCGCACACGCGTATTTATCAGGCAATCGTTCCGCGCTGCACCAGAGTCGGTGAAAGCCTTACTTATTCGGAGAGCGTACTTCGTTATAGTAAGCAATGCCCGGCGAGTGTTGCTTACAGAGCATTGGCAAAGGAGGTGGAAAAGGGTGAGAGATCTCGCGAAAAACATCCGACTGCCCTCGATAGATGACTTGTTTTCCACTGAGGAAGAACGGCAGGATGCCAAGTTGGAGAAAATTCAGATCCTGCCGTTGTCGGAACTGCACCCCTTTGAGGGGCATCCGTTTCAGGTGCGCGACGATGAAGAAATGGACAAGATGGTGGACAGCGTCAAAGAATATGGCGTGATGACACCTGCCATCGTTCGCCCGCGCCGGGATGGCGGATATGAAATTGTAGCCGGGCATCGCCGCTGCCACGCCAGCCGGCGCGCCGGAGTGGATACCATGCCCTGCATTGTGCGGGACATGGACGATGATACCGCCATTATTTTGATGGTGGATTCCAACTGCCAGCGCGAGCATATTCTGCCGAGCGAAAAGGCCAAGGCGTATGAAATGAAGTTGGAGGCGATAAAAAGGCAAGGTCGGCGCAGTGATTTGACTTCGGGCCAAGTTGGCCCGAAGTTGGAAGAACGCAGATCAAATCAAATTGTTGCAGAAAAAGCCGGAGAGAGTGTAAAGCAAGTTCAGCGCTTTATCCGGCTGAACAAACTCACCCCCGACCTGATGCAGCTTGTGGACGACGGCAGACTCAAGACCACCCCTGCGGTGGAGCTGAGCTACCTGACGCCGGAGGAGCAGGAAGAATTTCTCTCCTATATGGAGGAAGAAGGATGCACGCCATCCTTATCCCAAGCGCAAAAGCTGAAAGCTGCCAGCAAGGAAAGCGTCCTGACGAAAGACACAATCCACGAGATCATGTCTGCCCGTTCCCCCAGCGTAAAGCCGCGTGAGCCACAGCTCACGATTGCCGTATCCAAGGTCGAGCGCTATTTCCCGAAGGGCTTTTCCTCCGAACAGATGGAAAGCACCATCCTGAAACTTTTGGAAAACTACTACCGCAAGCGGCAGGATTACGAACGATGAGGTGGCGGTATGACAAGAGTTTTGGTCGTAGAACCGGGCTACTGCCCCTATCAGGCTGCCTTTGACAGCCCGCAGGCGGCGATTTCCGAGGTGATCGAGGGCGACAGTTTGCTGCTGAAACCGTTCGGCACATCGAAAATCGGTGTTGTGTGCAGTAAAAACCAAAGCCGGCTGAAATACAACAGACAACTGGAAGATGGTTGTACGATACGAGGCCGGTTTCTGGTTTGTGGACTCAGTGAGTCCAAAATGTTGGGGCTTTCCAAGGAACAGGCAGAGCGCTACAATCGGCTGCTGTTCTTCCCGCAGGTGGAGGATATGCGGTTCGGTGATTTGCCGGTTGCCAAGGTCCGACCGCCGGATGAGCGCTTTGGAAGTAAGATCTCTTTTTGGGAAAGGTTGAGTCGATGATGAAAACTAATTATAAAGGAGAATCACCGAGATGAACAAACACGATACGGTCATTGGCTATATCGAATATCTTGACAGCAGCGGATGTGTTCAGGAGTGCATTCCGTATGTCAATGCAGAGGAATTCAAAACCAGAATTTATGCTTCTTTGTATTGCGGTGAACCCATTATTCCGGTTGTGTTTCCGGAAAATCTGAGCCAGCCTCTTACCTTTGAAAAGGGCACCATTTTTCCGTGGGGGCTGCGAAGTGAAAAGCATGAGCTGCTGCCGTATGAGATCTACCAGACCAACAACCGGGAGATTGCGTTTTTACGGTATGACTACACCAAAGACCATATAAATGCTGCATCCTATAAGCTGGTGTACCGCGGGCAGATGGAATGCTGGCAGACACTGGACAGCCTTTACTGCCTGCACAATCAGGAAAACCGCCCCAACGGCAGGAAGATGCGCTCTTTGTCTGTCAGCGATATTATTGTGACGCATGAGGGCGGTCAGGCACACGCCTATTATGTGGAGCCGATTGGTTACAAACAGGTGGATGACTTGCTGCCGTGGCTGGAACAAGCAAAGAAACATAGCGTTGAGAGGGACGAACGATAAGGAGATGTGCCATGGCTAAATTTCAAGACATTCGTGCGCTTGCCAAGCAGCAGCTGCAGGCCGTTACGAAAAATGGCGAGTGCTGGAAAGCATTTTTGCACACAGCGGCCATCGCCTATAACTACAACTTTCCCAACCAGCTGCTGATTTACTGCCAGAATCCCACTGCAACAGCCGTGGCGGATATGGAATACTGGAACAAAGAAGCGGGTCGTCAGGTCAAGCGCGGCGCGCACGGCATCCCGATACTGGATGTCAAAAAAGAAATGATGGCACTGCGGTACCTGTTCGACATTTCTGATACGATCCCGCAGGCAAGAACCGACGAAGGACTGCCGTGGGCAGTCACCGACCAAAACTGGAAACCCGTTTGGGATAAAATCATCCGTGACAATCAGGCAGACAGTATCCAGAACGCCTTGCTGATGCTTTCCACCTCTTATGTTGCCCAACGCCGCGGGATGTTTCTGCACGCGTTGGCACAGTCAGCAGACGGCAGCAGTTTGCAATGGGCAAAGCCAGAGGATCAACAGCAGCTGTTTTTACAGCTCATCACCCAAAGCTGCCTGTATATGGCGGCGCTGCGGTGCGGTGTGGATACGCAGCGGCTGGACCTGTCTGCCTTTGATTCTGTCGGGCAGTTTGATACCAAAGCCTTGGCGTTTTGTCTGGGCAGTGCCTGTCAGCGCGCCTCCAAACCCCTTATGCACCAAATCGGCAGCATCGCACGGGAAATCGACAGTGTTGCAAGGAAAGAAAAAGTCCGCTATTATGGTGGCGAACAAGCGATAACAAACCAAAACAAGGAGGCCGACCATGGAGTACAAAATGGCGAACGAGTTCGTGATCCCGAACCTGATGCTGGAAGAAACGCCGAAGCCGGAGATCGGCAAGTACGGCAGTATGCGCAAGAAATTTCTGGCGGAGGAAGCACCGATCCTGTACGAGATGATGCAGATGGAGGGAACGCTGTACCCGCATCTGGCAGAGATCAACAGCGCAGTGAACCGGCAGATCGAGCAGACCGTGCAGCTGCTGATGCAGCAGACCGCAGCGCCCGACCGGAAAGCAGACCCGCTGGGCTGGACGCAGAGGATGAACGCACTGAAAGCCCAAGCCGAGGAACTGGCGATGAAGCAAATCTACAGCCTGTAACAGAACCCCCTTTAGAGGAGAGCGTGCAAACGCCCTCCTCTTTTTCTATCCCCACTCCCGACCTGCCGCCGCTGGATGACAGCCTGATTCTGGGCTTGCTGGCGCAGCAGAGCAGCACCCGCGCCGACAACGCAGACATTCTTGCGTATTTTGAAAAACACGCTGACCTTGCTTCGCGCAGTGAATTTTGCAGAACCAGCTACAAACAGATTTACACACAACTATATGTGGGCGAACGCATGGCGGGCTTTATCCGGCATGACCAGTATCTGGAACTTTGGGAGGGCAACTACCTGACCAAATCGGCGCAGAGCAACCTGACATGGGATGCGGTTTCGGATAAAATCGCTGCCTTGATTGAACAGGGACAGCTGCTGGTGCCCATCCGCACTACTGCCCCGAAGCCGGAATTGGAGCAGCTGACCCTGACCCCGGAGCAGAGCGAAGCAGTTGGGCTTTCGGACTCGCAAAAGCAGCAGGAAGTCATTGAGGAAACTGCGAAACGCAAGAACTGGAAAAGCCCGACCATTGATGCGTCCGGCAAGTATGTCACCGAACAAGATATTACGGATGTGCTGTGCAGTGGCAGCGGCTTTGCGGGCGGTCACTTCCGCCTGCAGGAATACTTTTCCGACCCACAGCTGCCTACGGAAAAAGAACAGGCTGACCACCTGAAAAAGGAATACGGCATTGGCGGACGCACTTGGAAATTCGCAGACGGGCAAGGCGGCTGGGTGAGTTATGACAGCAAGGGCTTATCCGTGCAGCGCGGCTTTTACAGCGACACCAACAGTTATCGCCGCCTGCTGCGCTGGCCGGAGGTTGCCAAGCGATTGCGGCTTTTGGTCCACAACGACCAGTATTTGACCTCTGAGGAAAAAACAAAGTACAACGCTTGGCTTGCCGAGCAGCAGCTGTACCGGCAAACGGTTGAAGCCGCCCTGACCCACGCCAAAACGGCCATCTCCGACTTCTGTGAACGCGAAAGGCTGGGCGAGCTGGATTTTTCGGACCTTACGCATATCGACTTTGCGTACTCTACCACCGAGGACAGCAAGCACGATGTCCAGATCTATGCCAACCTGATGCGCAGCGAGATTCGTTATGAGGTGGACAACCGAATCGTACATATCGACCACTTTGAAGATAACGATACGCTGGCAGAGCAAGGCATAGCCGGGGCAAGCTTTGAGGATTTCATCAGCGAAGCCGAAGAAGCCTTTGCAGAGCAGCACGCCCCGCAAAAGGCACCCGAAAAGAAGCCGCTGGCTGTCGGGGATACCGTCTATCTGGAAAATGACCACCCCTTTACGGTGGAGGAAATCGGCATCTTTGATGTGCATCTGCGTGATGAGGATTTTCCGCTGATTGGGCGCGCCATCAACCGTGCGGAATTCGCAAGGCTGCTGGCGGCGAACCCTAAAAACAATGCACTGGCGGCACCCGACACGGTGGTTGAGGGGCAGGTCATTGAGGAAACAGACACACCGGAAGAACCGTCAGAAGAACCCGCAGAAGAAACCTCGTCTGGTTTTGGTGAGCAGGTCTTGCAGGCTGCGGAGCTCATTGCCCTCAAGGAAGCCTATTTGCCGAACAACTACATCCCGCCGCAGGACCCCGCACCCCCGCGCACACCGCGCGAAAAGTTTGCCGCCAATATCACCGCAATTCGCACTTTGAAATCCATCGAGAAGCGTATGGCGGACGGCGGTCCCCACGCAAACGGCGAGGAGCAGGAAATCTTAGCCCAATACTCCGGCTGGGGCGGCTTGTCCGATGCCTTTGAACCCAACAAGGACAGCTGGCACAGCGAATATACCGAGCTGAAAAGCCTGCTGACAGAGGAAGAATACGCTGCTGCCCGCAGCAGCACCCTGACCGCCTTTTACACCCCGCCCGAAGTCATTGACGCAATGTACACCGCCCTGCGCAAAATGGGCGTGGGTGCCGGCACGATTCTGGAACCGAGTATGGGCGTGGGTGCGTTTTTTGGGCAAAGCCACAGCTATTTGTATGAGCCGACCACCAGATTGTTTGGTGTGGAGCTGGACAGCCTGACCGGCAGAATCGCCCGCCAGCTGTACCAGAAAGCCAACATCCAAATCACCGGCTTTGAGAAAGCCGACCTGCCCGACAGCTTTTTCGATGTGGTCATCGGCAATGTGCCGTTCGGGGATTACAGCGTGGTTGACCCGCAGTACAATCGGCTGCACTTCAAGATCCACGATTACTTTTTTGCCAAATCCATCGACAAGCTGCGCACGGGCGGCATCATCGCCTTTATCACCACCAGCGGTACGCTGGACAAAAAGAGCGAGGAAGTGCGCAGGTACATCAATGCCCGATGCGACTTTATCGGTGCCGTGCGCTTGCCGGATTCCACTTTTAAGTCAGCAGGAACCAAGGCTATGGCGGATATTATCTTCCTGCAAAAGCGTGACCGCATTCTGGAGCAGGACGCAAGCTGGCTGCACACCACCCAGACGGAGGATGGACTTTCCCTCAACAGCTATTTTGCCGAACACCCCGAAATGGTCTGCGGCACACTGAAAACCGTCAGCGGTCCGTATGGCCAGACCCTGACCTGCGAAGCGTTTGCCGATAAGCCCCTTCACGATGTGCTGCAAGAAGCCATGTCCCATCTGCACGGTGAATTTCACTTTCAGGACATCGAGCTGCAGGAATCCAGCGCTGTCGAAGCCAGCATACCTGCCGAACCCGATGTGCGCAATTTCAGCTTTTGTATCCGTAACGGCAAATTTTACTACCGCGAGAACGCCATTATGCGCGAGGTTTCCCTTGGTGCTACCTCTGCGGCGCGTATGCGTCTGCTGATCGAACTGCGGGACACCACGCGGGAACTGATCCAAGCCCAGCTGGAAGATATGCCGGATGAAGTCATCACAGAGCTGCAAGCCAAACTCAACCGCCAGTACGACCACTACCACACTAAGTTTGGACTCATCAACAGCCGCGGCGCGTCGTTGGATATGCGGGATGACAGCGGGTATTTTCTGCTGTGTTCCTTGGAAAACCTCGACAGCGAGGGCAATTTCATCGGCAAGTCGGATATGTTCACCAAGCGCACCATCCGCGCCGCCCGCCCTGCCGAGCGCGTGGAAACAGCCAGTGAGGCACTGGCGCTGAGTGTCGGTGAGCGCGCGGGCATCGACTTTGGATATATGCAGCAGCTGACCGGCAAGGACAAGGAAACCCTGATTCAGGATTTGCAGGGAGTTATCTTTGCCGATCCCTTGGAAAAGAATTCTGATGGCGAACCGCGCTACTATACCGCTGATGAATATCTTTCCGGCGATGTGCGCCACAAATTACAGGTAGCGAAGCTGGCGGCGCAGAATAACCCCGCTTTTGCTGTGAATGTACAGGCACTGGAAACCGTGCAGCCGAAGGACTTGGAGGCCAGCGAAATTGCCGTGCGTCTGGGTGCCACTTGGCTGGCACCTGAACTCATCAAGCAGTTTGCCGATGAGCTGGTGGACGCGCCTTACTATGTGCGGGACCGCGTGAAGGTGTTGTACATCCCACTGACCGGCGTTTGGAATGTGACCAACAAGAGCTTTACGGGCGGCAACATTAAAGCCACCGTGACCTACGGCACGCAGCGCGCCAACTTCTACCACATCTTAGAAGAAAGCCTGAACCTGCGGGATGTGCGCATCTTTGACACCAAAGAGGATATGCAGGGCAACAAAATCCGCGTTCTGAACGCCGCTGCCACGCAGGAAGCTCAGATGAAACAGCAGCAGATCGAGGACGCTTTCAAGGACTGGATCTGGAAGGACCCGACCCGCCGCCAGATGCTGGTAAAGGAATACAACGAACGGTTCAACTCCCTGCGCCCCCGCGAATACGATGGCAGCCATATTCTGTTCCACGGTATGTCGCCCGAAATCACGCTGCGCCCACACCAGAAAAACGCCATCGCACATATTCTGTACGGCGGCAACACGCTGCTGGCGCACGTCGTAGGCGCGGGTAAAACCTACGAAATGGTCGCTGCAGCGATGGAAAAGAAACGTCTTGGGCTTTGCACCAAGACCCTGATCTGCGTTCCCAACCACCTGACCGAGCAGCTTGCCGGAGAGGCTTTGCAACTGTACCCCAACGCAAATATTCTTGTGGCCCGTAAGACAGATTTTGAAAAAGCCAACCGCAAACGGTTCTGCGCCAAAATCGCGACCGGCAATTATGACATCATCGTGATCGGGCACAGCCAGTTTGAGCGCATCCCACTGTCACAGGAACGGCAGGTCGAATACCTGCAAAGCCAGATCCATGATGTAATTAACCAAGTGGCACAGCTGAAAGAAGAACGCGCCGAGAACTTCACCGTCAAACAGATGGAGCGTATGCGAAAGCAGCTGGAGAAAAAGCTGGATAAGCTCAACGACCAGTCCCGCAAGGATGATGTGGTGACCTTTGAACAGCTGGGCGTGGACAGCCTGATGGTGGACGAAGCCCACGCTTTCAAGAACCTTGCGGTGCTTTCCAAAATGCGCAATGTAGCCGGTATCAGCCAAACCGAGAGCCAGCGCGCCAGCGACCTATATATGAAATGCCGCTACCTTGACGAAATCACCGGCAGCCGCGGCGTGGTGTTTGCCACAGGTACGCCCATCAGCAACTCTATGGCAGAGCTGTACACGATGCAGCGGTATCTGCAGCGGGAAACCTTGGAGCAGCACGGGCTTTCCTCCTTTGATGCGTGGGCATCTACCTTTGGAGAAACCGTGACAGCCGTGGAGCTTGCGCCGGAAGGTACAGGCTACCGCACAAAAACGAGATTTTCCAAATTCTATAATCTGCCGGAATTGATGAGTATGTTCAAGCAGGTGGCGGATGTGCAGACGGCGGATATGCTCAACCTGCCGGTGCCTAAACTGGTGGGCGGCAAGCCCATCAATGTGGCACTGCCGCCAAGCCCCCAGCAAAAGCAGATGGTGGCTGACCTTGCCGACCGCGCCGAGGAGATTCGCGCGGGAAATGTAGACCCCACCGAGGACAATATGCTCAAGGTGACCAACGACGGCAGAAAGCTGGCGCTGGACCAGCGGTTGATCGACCCCAATCTGCCCGAAAACCCCAACGATAAAGTTCACGCCTGTGCCGAGAATGTGTACCGCATCTGGAACGATACCAAGGAAAAACGCCTGACACAGTTAGTGTTTTGCGACTTATCCACCCCGAAACCGGACGGCTTTAATGTGTACGATGATTTGCGCAATCTGCTGATTACTATGGGCATCCCGGAAAACGAGGTGCAGTTCATCCACAGCGCCAACACCGAGGTGAAAAAAGCCGAGCTGTTTGCCAAGGTGCGCAGCGGTGATGTGCGTGTGCTGATGGGCAGCACCGGCAAGATGGGTGCAGGCACCAATGTGCAGCGGCTGCTGGTGGCCACGCATCATCTGGACTGCGGCTGGAAACCCTCTGACATTGAGCAGCGCAACGGGCGTATGATTCGCCAAGGCAACACCAATGCCGAGGTGTATGAGTATCGTTACGTCACAGAATCTTCCTTCGACAGCTATATGTGGCAGCTTTTGGAAACCAAACAGAAGTTCATCGGGCAAATTATGACGAGCAAAAGCCCTGCCCGCAGTGCGGACGATTTGGACGATGCAGCGTTATCTTATGCCGAGGTAAAAGCTCTGGCGGCAGGCAATCCGATGATCAAAGAGAAAATGGACCTTGATATTCAGGTGGCGCGGCTCAAGACGCTGAAAACCGCCTACAACAACGAGCATTACCGGCTGGAAGATGCGATTACACAAGGGTTCCCCGCGGAAATGCGCAAGACCGCCCAGCAGCTGGAAAACGCCAAAGCCGACACCATACGATTGCAGCAAAATACCAAGCGCGATGCGGACGGCAAGGATATTTTTACCATTACCTTGATGGACACGGTTTACACCAAGCGCGAGGACGCAGGCAAAGCCCTGCTGGGGTTGCTGGGTATGGCGATGAACCGCACCGAGCCGGTTTCCATCGGGCGGTACAAGGGCTTTGATTTGCAGATCGCTTATTTTGCAATGGACAAAATGTATCTGGCGTATCTTGTGGGCAGCGGTATCAACCCGGTGCAGCTGGGTGCAGATGCGGTCGGCAACACCGTGCGTCTGGACAACTGCCTGCACAACCTGCCGCAGAGCGTGACTGACCTTGAATCCAAATTGGTGCAGCTGCAAAAGCAGCTGGAAAACGCCAAGGAACAGCTTGCGCAGCCCTTCGCACAGGCGGACGAGCTGGCTGAAAAGAGCAAGCGCCTTGCCGAGCTGGAGGCGCTTTTGAACCTGAACGAAAAAGATATTGTGCTGGATACCGTGCCGGACGAAGATCAACAGTGTCGTTCGGACAATCGACAGCGTGGACAAGAAAGGTAGAAGGTTTTAAGATGAAGGAAAGAAGAAGCAACCGGGTCAGAGATGGCCCCCGCAAGGAGTTTTCAAGATGAAAAAATGGATCGTAATGCTTGCAATGCTGTCCGCATTGACAGCCTGCGCACAGGCACCGGAACCGGAATCCGCTGAATTGACGGAGCTGTCGGCAGCGACATCGGAAAGTGCAGACGCCGACGAAACACCTGCGCCTATTTCGTCTGCCGAGCCGACAGCGACACCCATCGCTACGCCGGAACCGACTGCAACACCCGCGCCGACACCTTCGGCAACACCTGCCGCTACCCCCGCGCCGACTCCTGCCCCTACGCCGGAACCCACAGCAGCGCCGACGGCAGCACCAACGGCAGAACCGGCCCCGGCGCAGGTCAGTATGAGCTATGGTGCTGTGCCCTTTGATTTGGCGGCAGGCACCGAACAGTGGTGGAGCATCGACAGCTCGGATTCCGCGTATTGGGCGGTGCAGGAAAACATCAACGCGATGCGCGCAGCCGGTGGGCTGGCACCGCTGACGATGGACAGCGGTTTGAGCACCGCTGCCGATGCCCGATGCGAGAGTTTTGTGGCAGGCGGTCCCTTTGACCACAGCGGTATGACTACCCGCAGCGAGATCTGCGCCGCCGGTCCGCTGGGTTCTGCCAGTGCCGTTTGCACAGGCTGGCAGGGCAGCCCCGCCCATTATGCCAACATTATGGAGCCGAGTTTTACTAGCATGGGTGTCGGCTGCTGGTTTTGCCAGACGGCAGAGGGGCAATATACCTATTGGGTCGTGACCTTTAACTAGTTCCCACGAAGATCTCCCACAAGCCCGTTTACAGCTGTGCTTTATTATGTTATAATTAAAGCACAGTAGTAACTTTTTGAAAGGCGGTGTGTGGAGTGAATGCTACGATAGCTGTATTGAAAACGATAGCTGATGCGAACGGCGGCATTGTTACTACAGAAGAAGCATTGCGAGCAGGCACAAACCGTGTCACATTAAAACGATACGCAGACAAAGGTGTTCTGAAGCGCATTGCCCGCGGACAATATACAATGACCGGATTTGTTCCAGACGAGTTTACGCTTTTGCAAAGCGGAAGCGAGAATCTTGTCTACTCTTACGGCAGTGCCATGTACTTTTGGGGACTGTCAGACCGAACGCCACACATTTTTGAATTCAGTGTGCCGCAAGGATATAACACCAGTCGCATCAAAGAACGCGATCCCAATATTCGGTTTCACTATGTTAAAGGAAGTCTTCACGGTATAGGCAAAACCACTTGCAGATCTCCACAAGGCGGAAATGTTATCCTGTATGACCGCGAACGCTGCATTTGCGACTTGGTGCGCGACAGAAATGCAATCGACAAGCAACTGTTTACACATGGACTGAAGATCTACTTTGCGTCAAGACCAAATCCCAGAAAACTTCTAAAGTATGGAAAACAGTTTGGGGTTGACGATAAATTGCGTACCTACATGGAGGTGCTGATGTGAGATCACCAGAACAATTAAAAGGCTGGGCGCGCAATGTTGCTGCCGAAAAGCATCTGCGCGCTCAGGAAATTTTGCAGATGTTTATGTTTGAACGTCTGCTGGAACGACTGGCGGCTTCGCCGTATCAGAAAAATTTCATTCTCAAGGGAGGACTTCTGATTTCCTCAATGGTTGGGCTTGAGGGTCGAACTACGATGGATATGGATACCACCGTGCGCGGTATCCATATGGAAGAAGAGGAAATCGTTTCTGCCCTCAAAACCATTTTGGCAGTTGATGTTGGTGACGGTATCCGCTTTGAATATCGTTCCATTGCACCGATCCGTGAAATTGATGCATACAACAACTTCCGCGCCCATATTGATGTTCTGTATGGGAAAATCAACACACCCATGAAAATCGACATCACCACCGGCGACAAAATCACCCCTGCTGCGGTACAATATGAGTTTCCCTGCTTTGATTCCGAAAAGGAAATTCCTATCATGGCTTATACGATAGAAACGATACTTGCTGAAAAGTATGAAACCATTATCCGCCGCGGTGCAACCACCACAAGAGCGCGCGATTTTTATGACCTTTACACGCTGTATCGCACCAGAAAGTCAGAAATTCGCCCGCAAGTCTTAAAGGATGCTGTTCTGCATACGGCTGAAAAGCGAGAATCTCTGGAAGATCTTGCCGATTGGAAAGAAATTTTGGATGACCTAAGGGATGATTCGTCTATGCAACAGTTATGGGATAGCTACGGCATGAGCAATTCCTATGCAGCAGCTATTACATTTGGGCAGACCTTGGAAACTGTCAAGGAAATCTCTGAACTGATTGAATCTCTGTAACTGAATATCTTACTTAAGCGCTCACATTTGTGGGCGCTTTTTTATTGGAGGAATTCTATGGACATCGAAACTTTGCTAATAAAAGCCGAGCAAGACGGCTGCATGGTCGTGCTGAACGACATTGCCCCCAATCGAGAACGCAGCGAGTTGGTATTTCGTGTGCCGGAAAGCGTATACGACACCCCTGTTGCCGCGCTCGACATAGACGAAAGCATAAAAAGCGCGCTGCAAAAGCAAAAAATCACGGTTCTGGAGCATCTGCTACACCGCCTTGCGGTGGAGAAAAATGCGGCAAAACAGTTGCATATCGCGCAGGATGCCGCCGAGCAGGTCGTGAATGCGGTGATCGAAACCGCCTATCGCAGTCTTTCCGAACCTGAAAAGCGGAATTTCTGGGAAAGAATTCTGCACAATACGGACGGTGATGCAATGTGAAAAACGATCCCCTTGTCGCTAAACTGTACAACAAAATGCAGCGGGAGCAAAACGAATACCGTGCGTGGCTGCTTGCACAGCCGCCCGGAGAAATTCTGAACCACGCGTATGAGTACAGTTCCCGCGAGGATATTCTAATCGCGCTCGAAAATGCTTCGCTGCGTCCTGCACAGCTGCGCGCTTTGTTGGAATCCCAAGCACCGCTGGCGGACATTTACAAAGACTACCGCGATTGCGATACCAATACACTGGATGTTATGACCTTGTGCATAGCGGACCGCGCCGACATCGACCTGATGGAAAGCACGAAAAAGAACTGGCCGCCTGTTTACTATCAGACCGGTCGATACGCCCGCGAACACGAGGAACTGCCGCAATACCGCGCCTCCATGAAGCTGAACGAGGAATGCCGCGATGAAATTGACGACGCCATTTCTTACAACTATAACGGCTTATGTCTGGATGACGGTGCCGTGCAGCAGGTGCTGGCCGGATACGGCGCAGAGCGCACCCGCTATATTGTTGCAGCAGCCATCCAAGTGCGGGATGGGGATGCACGAATTTCCCCGCAGAACCGAAGATGGGCAAATTCTGTGCGAAAGATCAAAGACATCAATGCGGATGGGTATGACAAAGCGGCGTACTATGCCAATTTGCAGTCTCATTCCGGGTTGATTGATATTTTTACTTCGCGTCTGCGTCAGCTGGAGCGCGAGAAAACAGCCCCCGAAAGATAAAAGAGGTGTTACCCATGAATCGAAAAACAAAATGGAGCCACCGCCTTCTGGCGCTGGCCATGGCAGCCGTGATGTGCTGCACTTACTTACCTGTCGGTGCGTTTGCCGAAACGCCACCGCCGCAGGAAAGCACGGTCGCTGCCGAGGAACCGCAGACCGATGAAACCAAAACCGACAGCGGGCAGACCGATGCCAGCAGCCCCGATCCCGGTGCAGCTACCGAGGAAAGCGCAGCACCAACCACGGATGAGCCTGCTGAAGAAAAAGAGCCTTACACCTTTGACGGTGAAATCTTCTACGCGGATATGCCGGACGCCCCCACAGGCTCCTACATCGGCAGCTATGGTTTGCCGGTGGCGACCGGTGAAACCAAAATCGGGCTTGGCGCGTGGGATGCCGATTTAGGGCAGGATAGTTATCTGAGCGCTGAGGCGCTGGACATTGACAGCCTGACGCTGGCAGCACCCCTGCTGGAAGATACCGACTACGCCATTGTGCCGATTCTGGCACAGGTGGAGTATCCCGCCGACGGCAGTACGCTCGATTTGGTTCTGCCGGACGGTGTGACCCTGCTGGACTACTACGGCGCACCCATTGAAAATGCAGAAAGCCTGCTGCACAACGAATACAGCGAAACTTCCGCTGCGGTGCTGGGCGTGTATGTGCAGGCGGATGCAGATTTTACCGCGCAGCTGGTTTATACCGCACCCGATGGCAGCAGCCTGACCAAGACCTTGCAGGTGACCATCGACCGCAATGCCACTGCCGAGTATCCTTTCCCCGACAGCGGAATTGCCGCCTTTGCCGAGCGCCCCACCCCTGCGGTGACAAGTGGCAAGATCACCAAGGTTGCCAAGATCAACGGAACATGGCTGATTTGGTTCAACGGCGAACCCGCCTACTGCTGCACCCACGGTGCGAATGGTCAGCCTGCGGGATGCCCGACATACACCTATGTGAACACTTCCACGGTCAACGCAGACCAGTGCATACCCGGCGACCACTACGGCAACCAGATTCGCATCTGGGGCGGCTTGAACCAGCTTTCTTTGGGCGATGCAGACGATCTGCCCGCAGTTTTTTCCGCTGACGAGGGTGAAGAAATCTCTCTTTTGAAATTCTGCACATCAATTTATGACGATGTACAGATGTATATTATCGAAAACTTCCCTGAAAGCACTGCCGCGGAAATTTATCTTGCCTCTGCCGATGAGCTGCTGAACGGTGTGGAAACCTACGCCTCTGCCCGAGGTTACTACACCTACATCTACAATCCCGGTCGTGCAGGTTGGCAGACCGTTGCCCTGATTGGTCCCGAAATCGGCGAGGAGGAACCTGAGCCGGAACCTGTTGTGCAGGAATACTACGCCAGCTGGGAGGCACCGGCCCAGACCGCCAGCGGAAGTTTTGATTTTTCATATGGAATCCGCACGGATAAGATCCAGCTGAAAACGCAGGAAAAGGTGGACGGTGCGACCATCGAGATCGAGCCCATCACCAAATCCGGCAGCATTGACGGCGGCAGCTGGTCTATCAGTCCTGCCGGAAAGCAAACGGTGACCACCAGCGGTCATACCGCCGATGACAACTACCAGAAGAACGGTGGCGATGCAGGCGCAAGCTGGAATCTGCACTATGCCGTTACCAAAACATCGGGCACTCGCAATGGACAGGTTGGTCCTTTCACCACGCAGGAGGCTGCTGATGCGGCCTCCAACAGTGCCCGCGACGCCGCCATTGCGGAATTGCAGGGTGAGACCCAGAACGCTGTCAACAACGCTATAGCAGCAGCCAAAGCGCAGTTGGGCAGCATTCAGTTCCGCTATGAAGAAATCACAGTACCGTATGGATTCGGCAAGTACTGGGGCACGAACGGCAGCAGCCAAACGATTTCGGTACCCGCAAACACCAACAACGACTATGTTATGAAAAATGACGAGTGGAGTTTGCAGGTCAACCTCAAGAAAACCGACAGCGAAACCGGCAGCCAGATCGTAGCCGATGCCCAATATGAGATCTATCAGTGGGATGTAGTGACCGGCAAATACCAGCCCACTGGCGGCTACAACACCTACATCGTGCAACGTCAGGGAGATGGCACCTATACGGTCATCAACAGCGCCGCCTATGCTGCTAACGATGCGATGCGCCACACGCTGTATTACACCCAGCGCAATCAGGGCAAGTTTATCCTTGTGGAAACCAAAGCCCCTGCCGGTTATTTTGGCGACTGGACGGACATCGACCACCCCGGCACAGCGGGTACACCCTTGGGCAAGCGCGCCTATTATATCGAGATAACGCAGGGCAATAACAATTCCGTGCTTTGGCTGGACAATGCCGACTACAACGCTGACATCCTGACCGCCGACAAGGGCGGCACCAAGCTGGTTACCAGTGGCGGCGTGGAAGCCACCGTATCAATTTATAGCACCGCCAAAGATTCTACCCGCACTTACAACACCGACAACAGCGGCAAAGCTGCCAATGAGGACAGCTACACCACCACCGCCACGGACGGCGTGATGAAAAACGACCGCACCTTGGGCGAAATCAGCATTTCCAAGGTGGACCTGGACGCTGCAAAGTACGTTGAAAATCACGGCAACGCCACGTTGGACGGTGCCGTGTACGACCTCTACGCCGCCGAGGACATCACCCACCCGGACGGCGTGACCGGTGTTGTGGACTATTCCAAAATCGTGGATGCCGATGGCAATCCCATCTGGCACACGACCATCCGCGACAACAGCGGGCAGTGGGTCAATGACTATCTGCCAATTCTCAAAAAAGACCATTTGGTAGCCAGCGCAAAAATCGAGGACGGCTGGCTGACCTTCGCAAACCTGTACCTCGGCAAATATTATGTGGTAGAGCGCTCCACCGGCACGGTCATTCCGCTGCGTGAGGGCGCTCTTGCTGTATCCGGGACCTATCCCACTGCAGACAGCCGCACCAAAGCCGCCACCGGGCAGGTCGCGGCACTGGCAATCAGCGGCGGGCAGTACACCGATTGGGTGTACAAGAATCAGTTCAGCACCATCACCAAGGGCAAGGCGCTGGACGGCAGCTGGACCTATGATGCCTATTCGCTTTCCTTTGCGAACGGCTACCTGTGCGATGAACACAACTACTACATTACGCCTGCTTACGCTGATGAGGGCTGGTATGTCGAGAAAACCACCTTTGCCAACGACAACGCCGTGTATAAGGCAAACTACCACATTCACCGCGACAACGCCCAAACCGAAAGCCAGGACCAAATCGACAAGGGCAATGTAGAAATCAGCAAAATCATTTCCTCCAGCGGCGAGTCCAACGGGCAGGAGCTTGAGGATGCGGGCTTTACCTTTTATCTGGTGTCCGATTTGTCCAAAGCCGCGCAGTTTACCCAAAGTCAGACAGGCGCTTACAGCCTGCAAAGCATTCTGGACTGCTACCTCGACAAGAACTACAACAACGACCACCCCAAGTGGGATTTTTCCGATGAGGGACAGGCGGTTGCCAAAACTTACGAGGTCAACGCTGCTGAGATTGCCGCCTACAACAAAACGCTGACCGCAGCGGGCGACAACAAAAACGGCAAGGGTGACGGCTGGCAGCCCACCGGCACCGCCAACGAGTACCGTTTGGCGGAAATTTTCAGCAACGACACGGGCAACATCCGTGTGCAGGGCTTGCCCTACGGCACCTATCTGGTGGTGGAAACCACCGTTCCCAAGGATTTGTATCAGGCGGAACCGTACTTGGTGGTCATTGACCGCAACAGCCCGATGAGCGCGATGGCAACGCCCAAGGGCAGCGTGCTGACAGCCTCTGACAGCTACCAGAAATTCACGGTTCTGGACGAGCAAATTGAGGTCTATCTGCGCATCACCAAGCTGGACGAGGAAACCGGCAAGGCTGTGCTGCTGCCGGGTACGGCATTCCAAATCTACTATCTGGACGATGACGGCAACTACCGCATGGAAAACGGCGCGCCCAAGCTGGTGCGCATGACCGACACCGTAAACGGGCATCTTACCAAGAACGTCACCACCTTTTACACCAACGCCGAGGGCGTTTTAACCCTACCCGAAAAACTGCCGCTGGGTAAGTATCGCATTGTAGAAACCAACGCACCCAACGGCTATTACAATGCGTGGGCTACCGATGCAAGCCACTACGTTGATTTCACCATTACCACAGACCGCATTTATCAGGCAACCGGCGATAAGAACGAGAACGGCATGGACACGCTGGTAATTGGCGAAAAGTATTCCAACCACGAAACCCTCGGCAAGCTGACCATCCGCAAGACCGGCGAGGAGCTGACCGACTGGCAGTCTGAGCCGGACGGCATTGACCCGTGGATGACCGGCGAAGCTGAGAATGGCAATTTCGTGTACGAAACCCGCCCGCTGGCAGGTGCCGAGTACACCATCACGGCAGCCGAGGACATCTACACGCAGGATCGCCAGCTTGACAACTACGGCAACCGCACCCTCTGGTACGCCAAGGGCGATGTGGTGGCGGTCGTTACGACGGGCGACGGCACCGCCGATACTGCCGTCTTTGCCCCTGCACGCACGGCGGCGACCTATGATTTTCTGAGCGTTATTCACGACGGCACGGTTGGCGAAGTCAGCGTGACCCTGCCGCTGGGCAGCTATCACATTGCGGAAACGAAACCGCCGTATGGCTATGCAGGCACGGACGCCACCTTTGATGTGACCCTTGCGTGGGACAACCAGACGCAGGAAATTGTTGCGACTGACGCTGTTGAATTCCATAACGAGCGCGAAAAGGCCAAAGTCGGCATCTACAAAACCGATCTGGAAAGCGGCAAATACCTTGCCGGTGCCGTGTTCAACCTGTACACCGCCGATGACATTTACGATGCAGACGGCAGCCTTGTTTTTGCCGCCGGTGAGCTGGTGGCTACCAGCCCCGAAACCAATGCGGACGGCATCACCTACTTTACCTGCGATATTCCCATCCGCGGTGAGCAGTACGGCAGCAGCACCCACAAGGATGCCGCCACTAACAGCGGCAAGTATATCGTCAAGGAAATCCGCGCCCCGCTGGGTTACTATGTCAACGAAGAACCGATGGAAGTCACCTTTACCTACGACGGGCAGGCTGTGCAGGTTTTGGAAAGCACCTGCACCGACAAACCCACCGAAATGTGGGTGAGCAAGCGCGATCTGACCAACGACGAGGAACTGCCCGGTGCCACCTTGACCATTCAGGATATGGACGGCAACATTGTGGAAAGCTGGGTGTCCACCGACACGCCCAATCGTGTGACGGGGCTGCACTTGGGCGATGCCTACACCCTAACCGAAACCCGACCCGCCGATGGCTACGCACTGGCGGATGAGATCACCTTCCGTCTGCTGCAAAAGGTGGATGAAAACGGCAGCAACCTGCAGGAAGCCGAGGTCTATTACCTAACCACAAAGAACTTCCTGTTCTGGACGTGGGACGACTGGAAACTGCTGGACGATGCAACTGTGATCATGCGTGATGACATCACGAAGGTACAAATTTCCAAGGTGGACATTGCCACAGGCAAGGAACTCCCCGGTGCAGAGCTGACCAGTACCGACAAGGATGGCGAACAAATCGACCGCTGGGTATCCACCGATACGCCGCACTATATCGAAAAGCTGCCTGCCGGTGACTACACTCTGACCGAAATCACAGCACCAGATGGATATGACATTGCGGAGAGCATTCGCTTTACTGTTCTTCCCACCGGCGAAGTGCAGACTGTTGTGATGAAGGATGCCCGTATCCCGGAGAAAACACCTCATCCCGAAGAAACACCGCATCCTGAGGAAACACCACAGCCGACCCCCAGCGCCACGCCTGCGCCGACTCCGGCACCACAGCCAATTATTCCGCAGACCGGCGATACCTTCCCGTTGGGATTGCTGCTGACCGTAGCCGGTATTTCGCTTGCCGGGCTGGCGGTATTGATTTTCAAGTGTGTCCACAGCAAATCCGTTGCCGAGCATGACGCCGAAACCGAATAAGGAACACCAAAATGAACCATCCAACCACTATGGGTGACCCGCGAGGGCCACCCGTTTTTTATGAGGAAATCGAATGAAGCATATTCTGACTTGCAGCTTTGGCAAAGACAGCATCGCCACGGCGCTGCTTGCCCTGCAGCACGGCGAACCGCTGGATGAACTGGTTTATTCCGAGGTAATGTTCAGCGATACTGTATCGGGGGAACTGCCGGAGCATAAGCGGTTCATCTACGAAACAGCAATTCCGTATTTTGAAAAGCGCGGCATTCCCACAAGGGTCCTGCGCGGGCAAAAGACATATTTGGACTGCTTTTACCGCATCGTAAGCCGCGGCAATGCCGAGGGAAAACTGGCGTCCTTTCCACTGACCGGACGCTGCAGTATACAAAGGGACTGCAAACTGCCGCCCATACGCACCTACCAGAAAACGCTGCCGCAGGACACGGTTTACTATCTGGGGATTGCCGCCGATGAACCGATACGACTGGCACGACTAAGGGCAAACCAAACCTCTCTGCTGGCAAAGTACAACCTGACCGAAAAAGACGCGCAGGCAATGTGCCAAGCCGAGGGGCTGCTGTCCCCGCTATATGCGTTCACAGGGCGCGGCGGCTGCTGGTTTTGCCCCAATGCGTCCATGCGGGAGCTTCGGCACCTGTACAATGCCCACCCCGATTTGTGGCAGCTGCTGCTGGAATTGCAGGATGCCCCCAATAAAGCAACAGAACGGTTCAACCGCAGCTATACGCTGCACGATTTAGATTTACGATTCTGCACGGAGGGGGAACAGCTGAGCTTTTTTACATATGGGGAGCGTTGAGCAGACGATGAAGAACTTTCTATGGTCGCTTTTTATTGGGCTGTTCGGCATTGCAGCTTTCACGAGCATCGCATTCCTGTTGATGTATGCCGCACAGGCTAAACAACAGGCGCACCTTTACAGTGACCTTGCCGCCGTAAGGAAACAGGACACACAACAGGAAACGGCTTCGGAACCAGAGAAACAGGCATCATACCAAAACTTATATTGGGAAAACACAGATATGGTCGGCTGGATTCTTATCGAGGACACCAACATTGACTATCCCGTGATGCAGACACCGACAGACCCCACCTATTACCTGAAGCACGACTTTGAAAAGAACTACACCGACTACGGCTGCCCCTTTATGCAGGCAGACTGCGATGCGCTTTGCCCATCCGATAACCTGATTATCTATGGCCACAACATGAAGGATGGTTCGATGTTCGCAGATCTTGCCAAGTACCGCAGCAAGGATTTCTGGCAGACACACAAAACCGTCTGGTTCGATACCGCGCTGGGCAGCTGTGCCTATGAAATTTTTGCCGTGATCCACACGACCGTGCAGGCAGATGCTGCCGATGCGTTCGCGTTCTATCTGTTTGTGGATGCAGCAGCCCCGGAAGAATTTGCCGATTATGTGTCGGTCTGCAAAGCGCGGGCGCTGTACGATACAGGCATCTTTGCTGAGTACGGCGACAAGCTGCTCACACTTTCCACCTGCGACAACATCACCGATAACGGCAGATTGCTTGTGATTGCCAAACAAACCGAAACAGAATAGAGGAAACAAAAATCCATGAAAACAACAAAGGAACCCCAGCGCGCATGGTTGTATGCGCGCGTCCCCGGCAACTACATAGAAACGAAAAACACCCTGAATGTTTTGATGCTGCAGGCACAGCGCGACGGTGCCGAAGTAGTTGGGTGGGGATATGACATTCACCACGGCTGGCTGCGCCGCCCTGCTTACCGCAGGATGATGCGCGAGGCAAAGGCGGGACATATCGAGAGGATTTATATCTGCCGTATGAGCCAGATCAGCGGCACGGAACGGCACCTGATTTCCTTTTTCAGGCGGCTGATGCGGTACAAGGTCAATGTCATTGCAACCGAGTATGCCCTGAATCTGAAAGTGCCCGCCTACCACATGGGCACGATAATTGATGAAATCTGCGCCCGCAAAGGGTGGGAGCGACCTTGGTTTGTTTCAGAAAGCTCGGAACGGCATTGCGTTAGCAACGCCGTGGCAAGCACGTCAAAATGATAGCTTGCTATCATTCCGACCCCTTGCTAGGGGCTGCCACCCCTAAGACCCCCTCGCGCTTGCAATAATCCAAAGGAGAGCAGCGAAATGCAAACAAGAAACAAATCCTTCCTGCTTCGGTTGACGGAGCAGGAATATGCCACGCTGAAAAGAAAAAGTGAACTGGCAGGTCTGAAGATGAATCCTTTCTTGGTTTCACTTATCAACGGCTGCGAGATTCACCCCCGCACACCAGACAGCTGCAAGGCGCTGGCAAGGCAGGTCGCGGCGGTCGGCAACAACCTGAACCAGTTAGCGCGCATTGCCAACTTCAACGGCAAGGCAGAGGATGCTTATCTGCAGGAAGCGCAGCAGATCATGACCCGCATCTGGCTGCTTATGAAGGAGCAGCTATAATGGCAACAACAAAAATCCTGCCGGTGCGCAAGCGCCTGAAAGACTGCCTGGACTATGCTGCCAACCCGAAAAAGACCGAGATCTTTCGCGGCGGTACGCTCGACCGGCTGATGCACTACACCCAAAACGAGGACAAGACGGAACACCAGCTCTATGTCACAGGCTTTAACTGTGACCCGCAAAACGCCTGCCTGATTATGGAGGCAACCAAACGCCGCTGGCATAAAGACATCGGACACGGCAATGTCGGCTACCATATTATTCAGAGCTTTAAGCCCGGCGAAGCCAGCCCGGATCAAGTGCATCAAATCGGCTGCGAATTAGCCAGACGCTGTCTGGCAGATCGGTTTGAGTGTACGGTGTCCACCCATCTGGACAAGGGGCATCTGCATAACCATATAGTTGTCAATTCGGTTTCCTTTATGGACGGCAAAATGTTCCGCAACGATTTCAAAACCTACTATCAGGGCATACGGCAAATTTCCGATGACCTGTGCCGGCAAAACCGGTTGTCGGTCATAGAAACGGACGGGCGCGGCATCTTGTATGGCGAGTGGCGCAGCCGCTGCGAGGGCAAGCCGACACTGCGCGGTATGGTAAAAGCCGATGTGGAAATGGCGCTTGCCGAAAGCACCGACTTTGACGATTTTGTCTGCAGGCTGCAAAAGTTGGGCTATGAGGTCAAGTACGGTCCCCGCGTCAAGCACATGGCGGTTCGGCACCAAGACAGCAAAAGGTTTGTGCGGCTGGACGGTGTTGCGCCGCAGTTTTCTGAATCGGAATTGAGAGAGTTTTTCACGCAACTGAAAAAACTTCCGCCAGAAATGCAGCAGGAATATCAGGCAGAAAACCAGCCTGTGCAGCAAAGCTGGCAGAAAGAACCGGAACTTCCGGTCGTGCGCCGTGCGCGCTGCCGCAGCAGACTGAACCGCCCGTATAAAAAGGTGGGCGGCATTATGGCTTGCTACTACCATTACTGCGCCTTGCTGCGCAGAAGCTACCGCGGCAAAAGCGGACGGCGCTGCTACTATCTTCTGCGCGAGGATTTTAGCAAATTCAACCGCTATCGGCGGCAATGCGATTTGCTGTGGGAGCAAAAAATCGAAACCACCGAGGAACTGCGGACCTACAAGGCAAAGCTGACCCACGAACTGGAGGTGCTTACTCAAAAACGCAAATATCTGTATAACCACAAGGAAGTCCTGACGCCGGAAGTCCGCAACAGGCGGCTGGAGGAATTGTCTGCCCGGATGCGGACCGTGCGCAGGGAGCTGAATACCTGCGCAGACATTGAAACCGATGCTGCCGCCTTGCAGCTGAAGTGGCAGGAAGTGCGGCAGGCTGAAAAAGAAGAACGCGAGGTGAACGAAAATGAACAACGGCGGAGAAGCCGCTGACCAGATGGTGCGGGAAGCACTGCAATTTTCTGAGGTTGCTATCAAGCTGACAGCGCTGGGCTTTAAGAACTCGCTGGCGATTGCGCTTGCCTACGCCAAGGAGAACCCCAAGGTGCGCGGCAAGACAAGCCTTGACCGCCTACTGCGCGAGGGCAAGGAGATGAAGATCATCCCCTTGCAGACCAAGGATCTTGCTCAATTCAAGGCGTATGCCAAACAGTACGGTGTGCTGTTTGCGTCCATTAAGGACAAGGGCGCACAGGGCGAGAAAATCGACATTATGTTCAAGGCAGAGGATGTATCCAAGCTCAACCGCATTTATGAGCAGCTTGGATATACCGTACCCAAGAAGATTTCGGCTGACCGAAAAAACGCAGAAACCCGCCGCCAGATACCCGATCCGATGCTGACGCGCGGGAAGACGATGGAGGATATTGACCCCCGCCCCTCGTTCAAGACGGTGGCGGCACAGCTGCGCAAGGCAGCAGCCCGCAGTGCGGAACGTGCGGTCAATGCGACCCGAAAGGAGGAACGCTAAATGTATGAGCGTATGAACATTGAGGATTGGAAAGCCAAAAAGAAGAACGACCGCGATGCCGTGTTGGCCGACCAAAAGCAGGCGCTGCAGGAGGTTTTGCAGGACGGCGCGGATCTGACCGCCTACCTGCTGGGGCGCGGCAGGCTGGGCAGCGGGATTACCTCCGGCAATGCCGCGTTGGTGCTGAAAGCCTGCCCGCAGGCGACTGCCGTGATGTCTTTTGACGGATGGAACCAATTTGGGCGCAGGGTCAGCAAGGGTGCCGTTGGCATTTCGCAGTTGGTGCGGTCCGGCGGCTATTTTACGGTAGGCAAGGTATATGACCGTTCCGCGACCTACGGCAACAAGCCCTGCCCGACGGTAGAGCTTCAGGGTGAACAGCTTGGCAAAGCCATTACGGTATTGACCGCCTTGTCACCGGTGGAGGTGCAGTTTGATGATAAGCAGCCCACCGGCTTTCTTGCAGACGAAAATCTTATTCTTTATCCAAGCGGTGCAAGCAATGAAGAGGTCCTTGCGCGTCTGCCTGCGGATATTGTTCTTGCCACAGCAGCGCAGTGCTATGCAGAGGTCGGTAATGAAGAATACCTGCACCAGATGGCGTTGGCTGTGTCTGTTGAAGTTTGTGGTCGGCTCGGCATTTCACCGCCCGCCGATGCCGCCGACAGGCTGAACGGCTTGCGGGCGGCTTTTTTCTGCCGCGGGGACAGCCCG
>OAWJ01000609.1_pt1 | contig 29115 bp, 19 predicted proteins | sample 1517021 | NCBI WGS metagenome assembly OAWJ01 (sample SAMEA2580121, study PRJEB22360) | human gut metagenome | biome: human gut; feature: human-associated habitat; material: faeces | place: Denmark | collected 2008/2010
AAGCGCGGAGCGAATCCGACTGGCTCGTGGGCATCAATGGCACGCAGGCTCTCTCCATCGCCGCCGGACACGGCACGTATTCCGTCGGGCGGGTGCAGACACCCACGTTGGCGATGGTGTGCGCACGCTATTGGGAGAACCGCCGCTTTACCCCCGAAGCCTTCTGGCAGCTCCATATCGCAACGGACGGCTGCGATGAAGGAACGGTGAAGTTTTCCTCTTCCGAAAAATGGAAAGAGAAAGAGTCCGCGACGGAACTGTATAATAAGGTGAAGTCGGCAGGCACAGCCACCGTCACGAAAGCCGAACGCAAGGAGAAGACGGAGGAAACACCGCTCCTGTACGACCTGACCACGCTCCAGAAGGAAGCCAACGCCAAGCATGGCTTCACGGCGGAACAGACGCTTGAAATCGCGCAGAAGCTCTACGAGAAGAAGCTCATCACCTATCCGCGAACCGGAAGCCGCTACATTCCCGAAGACGTGTTCGCGGAAATCCCCAAGCTGCTTGCCTTCATCGGCAGCCTGCCCGAATGGAAGGGCAAGTTGCAGCCGAAAGCCGTGCCGACACGCCGCAGCCTGGACGGCGGCAAGGTGACAGACCACCATGCCCTGCTCGTCACGGGCGAGAAGCCGCTGTTCCTCTCCAAAGAGGACAGCACCGTCTATCACATGATAGCCGGGCGCATGCTTGAGGCTTTCTCCGAAAAATGCGTCAAGGACACTGCCACCGTCACGGCAGAGTGTGCCGGAGTGGAGTTCGTGGCAAAAGGCAGCATCATCAGGCAAGCCGGATGGCGTGCCGTCTATGGCAAGGAGAATGGAGAAGAGAACAACAGCCAAGAGGAAACCGCCGCCATTCCCTGTTGGCAGGAAGGCGACACGCTGGCACTGAAAGCCGCCTCCATCACGGAGGGAAAGACCAAACCCAAGCCGCTGCATACCGAAGCCACCCTGCTGTCCGCGATGGAAACGGCTGGCAAGGAGATAGAGGACGACGCATTGCGGCAGGCTATGAAGGATTGCGGCATCGGCACGCCCGCCACCCGTGCGTCCATCATCGAAACGCTTTTCAAGCGCGGCTATATGGAACGCTGCAAGAAGTCGCTTGTCCCCACCGAAAAAGGGCTTGCCCTTTACTCGGTCGTGAAGGCGATGCGTATTGCCGATGTCGCCATGACGGGCGAATGGGAAAAGGAATTGGCACGCATCGAGCGTGGGGAACTGCCCGCCGATGACTTCCGCAGGAAGATTGAGGCATATACACGGGAAATCACCTCCGAACTGCTGTCGTGCGACAAGCTGTTCGCCCGCAGGGATTCCGGCTGCAAGTGTCCCAAGTGCGGAGCGGGGACGATGCAGTTTTACGGCAAGGTCGTCCGCTGCGACAACGCGGAGTGCGGTTTGCCCGTGTTCCGCCTGAAAGCAAACCGCACCCTCTCTGATGATGAAATCAAAAGCCTGCTCACCGACGGACACACGAAACTGCTCAAAGGATTCAAGAGCAAGCAGGGCAAGAGTTTTGATGCCGTAGTCGCCTTTGACGGGGACTATAACACGGTTTTCGTGTTCCCAGAAAGGAAAAGTAAAGCGACCTCTGCGAAAAGAAGAAAATAAATGTTTAACTTTGCCACTGGTTCAGAGTAATGAATTGTTCTTCGATACCGGATTACACTCATACTTTGGATTTAGTGGTGGCACTCGGAGGGATACCGGGTGCCTTTTTCTTCTCGTTTTCCAACGATTATCCCTATCATCATTATCAATCCACTAAATTCCAAAGAAATGAACAACAAGAAGAAAAACGAGGGTCGGACCGACTTTTCCTATTACGGTCTGTACCTGCTGGACTACCTCACCACGAACAAGTTTGAACAGGCAGCCGATGAAGCCTTCATCCGAGAAAGAACCGACCGTGCCGCCGAAGCGTATGAACGGGCAAGGCTCGAAGGATATCCTGTCGACGGGGCGCAGGAACTGGCGATGAAGGTGCTGACGGAGGGCCTTCGCTACTCCAGGCACGCCATCCTGCGCGAAGTCGTGGAGAACGAATTTGCGGGTGAAGTACCGGAAGAAAAATGTGAAGCCTTTACCCAGAAGCTGCTGCCACTTGTCGGAAACGTATTCTCCATCTATGACCTCTCGGATGACAATTTCGCCCTGTCGCCCGAATATGACCTGCTCTACACGGAGCTGACGGGAGCCGTCATCCTCTATATCGAAGAGTATGGCGTTTAACCGCAAACAGAGGCTGCGGGACAACATCGAGGCGATACGGACGGCATTCCTCCTTGACAGGGAACAGCGCACACCCACCGCACGCGAACGGCTCTTGTTAGAGCGTTATTGCGGTTTCGGGGGACTGAAGAGCATACTCAACCCTGCAAGGGAACTGACGGATGCCGTCCACTGGGCGAAGTCCGACCTCGAACTGTTTGCCCCTACCGTGGAACTGCACAGGTTGCTGCGGGAGAACACAAAAGACGAGACGGAGTACAAACGGTATATGGATGCCATGAAGCAGTCCGTGCTGACCGCCTTCTATACCCCGCCGGAGATAACTGGGACCATCGCGGACGTGCTGCATGAACACGGCATCCGTCCCGACCGGGTGCTGGAGCCGTCGGCAGGTGTCGGTGCATTCGTGGACGCCGTGCTGGAGAACAGACCGGACGCGGACATCATGGCTTTTGAGAAAGACCTGATGACGGGCAAGATACTGAAGCACCTGCATCCCGGACAGAAAGTAAGGGTACAGGGCTTCGAGAAGATAGAAAAGCCGTTCATGAACCATTTTGATTTGGCTGTCTCCAATATACCGTTTGGCGATGTGGCGGTGTTCGACCCGGAATTTTCGGGCAGCAAGGATCCTGCAAGGCACTCGGCGGCACGGACGATACACAATTACTTTTTCCTGAAAAACCTTGACGCGGTGCGTGAAGGCGGAATCGTGGCGTTCATCACCTCGCAGGGGGTACTGGATGCCCCGACCAACGCGCCCATACGCGAGTATATGATGAACCATGCCAATCTGGTGGGCGTAGCCCGCCTGCCGAACAACCTCTTTACGGATAACGCGGGAACGGAGGTGGGCAGCGACCTGATTATCCTGCAAAAGAACAGCGGAAAGAATGGTGAACTGTATTACAACGAAAAACTCTTCGTGCAGACCGAACAGACCCCTATCGGCACTTCCGTAAATGGGTATGTATGGAGCATCGGCTCGCTTTCACACACGGATTTGATCAGAAGTACCGACCCATACGGGAAACCAGCCTATAAACTCCTGCACCGTGGGGACATCGCACAACTGGCGGAAGACTTGCGGGAGCATCTGAAAATAGAACTGCAACAACTTGACAGGAAACTGTATGAGAAACACAGCCTGCATCCGACAAAGGAGGAAAGCACGGCTGCGGAAGTGCAACCTGCTCCGAAAACAGAAAAGGTATCACCTTCTGTAATAGCCCCCGTTTCTGTAATTGAGCCTGTCAAGGGAGTGGAGAAGCCGCAGGCACAGCCCATAGAGGAAAAGCCGGAGATTGAGCCGCGCCAACCCAACCATTCGTCAGCCGTGCAGCTTACCCTGCTCGACCTTTGGGGTATGCCCATAGAGGAACCGGCAAAAAAGAAAAAGGCAGCGAAAAAGGAAAGCAAGCCGAAGCCTATGCCGTCCACGCCTAAACCGCAGGTCAAAGTTACTCCACCCGTTGAAGCCGCCAAGCCGGTAAACGGTAATAAGGAAGAAAAGCCGGAAAATGCCGAAAAGCCAAACGACCCGGACGACATTTACGCCACTCTGGATTGGGAAACCAATCCTCCCATCAACGGCTTCTATGAGACAATGATGAGTCTGACAGCGGAACGGCGCAAGGCCCTACGGCTTGAGGCAGAACGGCACAGGCAGGAACAACTGAAAAAGATGGGTATCAAAGACACGTTGAACCCTGCTTTTGCGCCTTCTTCGGACAATATGGATAAAAAGCCGGAACAAACGGAAGAAATAAAGCAACCTGAAACACTGGCAGAAGTTGTGCCTACTTCCGAAACGGTTGCCACTTCCCTGTTCCCGGAACTTGAAACGGAAAAGCCGAAGGAGGAAGTCATGGACCTTTCTCCCCGTCCGTTCAACGGCCTGCTGGAGCCACACCACCGTGACGGCTCGATGGTGCTGGATGCTTCACGCAATCTCGGTTACCTGAAAGACCTCACGCCTTACGGTGCGACCTTCCAACCGCTCGACCTTCATGGCTATCAAAAAGAGAAAGCGATGCTGTATATATCGCTCCGTGACGCTTACGAACGTCTGTATAGCCACGAGACGGAGAACCATACGGAACACAAACCGCAGCGCGGGTATCTCAACACCTACTACGATGAGTTTGTCATGCGTTACGGTAACCTCAACGCCAGACAGAACGTGAAACTGGTGATGATGGATGCCGGAGGGCGCGACATCCTTTCGCTGGAACGTGCGGAGGACGGCAAGTTTGTCAAGGCGGACATCTTCGACCGTCCCGTTTCCTTCTCGGTGGAGAGCCGTGTCAATGCAGGCTCTCCCGAAGAAGCCTTGTCCGCATCGCTCAACAAGTTCGGCACGGTCAATCTCGGCTATATGCGGGAGATAACCGACACCACGGAAGAGGAACTGCTTGGTGTCCTCAAGGGGCGCATCTTCTACAACCCGCTCGTAACCGATTACGAAATCAAAGACCGCTTCATCGCGGGGAACGTGATAGAGAAGGCGGAACGCATAGAGGGCTGGATGGAGGACAATCCCGAAAGTGAGCGGATGCCGGAGGTGAAACAGGCGTGGGAGGCATTGAAGGAGGCCGAACCGCAGCGCATCTCCTTTGAAGACCTCGACTTCAATTTCGGGGAACGCTGGATTCCCACGGGCGTGTATGCCGCCTACATGAGCCACCTTTTCGACACGGACGTGAAAATAGCCTACTCCGCAAGCATGGACGAGTTTTCCGTGGCGTGCGGCTACCGCACCATGAAGATCACGGACGAGTTTTTAGTAAAGGGCTATTACCGGAACTATGACGGTATGCACCTGTTGAAGCACGCCCTGCACAACACCTGCCCCGACATGATGAAAAGTATCGGCAAGGACGAGAACGGCAACGACATCAAGGTACGCGACAGCGAGGGCATACAGCTCGCCAACGCGAAGATAGACGAAATCCGTAACGGGTTCTCCGAATGGCTGGAAGAACAGTCGCCGCAGTTCAAGGAACGGCTCACGACGATGTATAACCGCAAGTTCAACTGTTTCGTGCGCCCGAAGTATGACGGCTCGCATCAGACTTTTCCCGACCTCAATCTGAAAGGGCTGGCAAGCCGGGGCATCAGGAGCGTCTATCCCTCGCAGATGGATTGCGTCTGGATGCTGAAACAGAACGGCGGCGGAATTTGTGACCACGAGGTTGGAACCGGCAAGACGCTGATAATGTGCATCGCCGCGCATGAAATGAAGCGTCTGAACTTGGCGCACAAGCCGATGATTATCGGGCTGAAAGCCAATGTTGCGGAGATTGCCGCCACCTATCAAGCGGCATATCCCAACGCGAGGATTCTGTACGCTTCGGAGAAAGACTTTTCGACCGCCAACCGCGTGCGTTTCTTCAACAACATCAAGAACAACGACTACGATTGTGTCATTATGTCGCACGACCAGTTCGGCAAGATACCGCAGTCGCCGGAGTTGCAGCAGCGCATCCTGCAAGCGGAGCTTGACACGGTGGAGGAAAACCTCGAAGTGCTGCGCCAGCAGGGAAAGAACGTGTCGCGGGCGATGCTGAAAGGTCTGGAGAAGCGCAAGCACAACCTTGAAGCGAAGCTGGAGAAGGTGGAACACGCCATAAAGTCACGCACGGACGACGTGGTGGATTTCAAGCAGATGGGCATCGACCACATCTTCATAGATGAGAGCCACCAGTTCAAGAATCTGACTTTCAACACGCGCCACGACCGTGTGGCGGGATTGGGAAACAGCGAGGGAAGCCAGAAGGCACTTAACATGCTCTTTGCCATACGCACCATACAGGAGCGCACAGGAAAAGACTTGGGTGCGACCTTCCTCTCCGGCACGACTATCAGCAACTCACTGACTGAATTGTACCTGCTGTTCAAGTACCTGCGCCCGAAGGAGCTGGAACGGCAGGACATAAGGTGTTTCGACGCTTGGGCGGCGATATTTGCCAAGAAGACGACGGATTTTGAATTTAACGTGACGAACAATGTGGTCCAGAAGGAGCGTTTCCGCTACTTCATCAAAGTGCCGGAGCTTGCCGCCTTCTATAATGAAATCACGGACTACCGCACGGCGGAGGATGTGGGCGTGGACCGTCCCAACAAAAACGAGATACTGCACCACATACCGCCCACGCCGGAGCAGGAGGACTTCATACAGAAGCTGATGCAATTCGCCAAGACGGGCGACGCCACCCTGTTGGGCAGACTGCCGCTTTCGGAAACGGAGGAAAAGGCGAAGATGCTTATCGCCACGGACTATGCCCGGAAGATGGCACTCGACATGCGCATGATAGACCCGCATTACGAAGACCACCCCGACAACAAGGCGAGCCACTGTGCCAAAATAATCGCGGAGTATTATCAAAAATACGACGCGCAGAAAGGCACGCAGTTCGTTTTCTCTGACTTGGGGACTTACCAGCCGGGCGATGGGTGGAACGTCTATTCGGAAATCAAGCGCAAACTGACGGAGGACTACGGCATACCGCCAAGCGAGGTGCGCTTCATTCAGGAGTGCAAGACCGACAAGGCTCGGAAGGCGGTGATAGACGCCATGAATGCCGGAACGGTGCGTGTGCTGTTCGGCTCCACCTCCATGCTCGGAACGGGTGTGAACGCACAGAAACGGTGTGTGGCTATCCATCACCTTGATACACCGTGGCGACCGTCCGACCTGCAACAGCGTGACGGACGGGGTGTTAGAGCCGGGAACGAGATTGCCAAGCATTTTGCCGAGAATAACGTGGATGTCATCATCTACGCGGTGGAAAAGTCGCTGGACAGCTACAAGTTCAATCTGCTGCACTGCAAGCAGACGTTCATATCGCAGCTCAAAAGTGGAGCGATGGGCGCACGTACCATCGACGAGGGAGCAATGGACGAAAAATCGGGTATGAACTTCTCGGAGTATATGGCGTTGCTCTCCGGCAATACCGACCTTTTGGATAAGGCGAAATTAGAGAAGCGTATCGCCTCGCTCGAAGGGGAACGCAAGTCGTGGGGCAAGGGCAAGCGCGATTCGGAGTTCAAGCTGGAATCCAAGACGGGAGAACTGCGCAACAACACGGCTTTCATCGAAGCCATGACGGAAGACTGGAACCGTTTTCTTTCCGTTGTGCAGACTGATAGGGAAGGCAGCCGTCTTAATCTTGTCAAGGTGGACGGCGTGGATTCAACGGATGAGAAGGTCATCGGTAAGCGTTTGCAGGAAATCGCCAAGAACGCCATGACTGGTGGACTGTACAAGGCTGTCGGGGAACTTTACGGCTTTCCGATAAAGGTGGTCAGCGAGAGGACACTCAAAGAAGGTCTGGAGTTCACCGACAACCGCTTCGTGGTGGAGGGCAACTACAAGTACACCTACAACAACGGGCATCTGGCGATGGCAGACCCGATTGCTGCCGCACGAAACTTTCTGAACGCATTGGAGAGGATTCCGACCATCATCGACCAGTACAAGTCTAAGAACGAAGTGCTGGAAAAGGAGATTCCGCAGTTGCAGGAGATAGCGGGCAAGGTGTGGAAGAAGGAGGACGAGCTGAAACAGCTGAAGTCCGAACTCGCCGCACTGGACCGCAAGATACAGCTTGAGCTGGCTCCGGCTCAGGAAAACACGGAAGAGAACCGGCAAGGCAACGAGAAAAAACAGACGGAACAACAGCCGGAAAGCCCGCACGTGGACTTTGTACGCAGTCATTTAATTATAGGGAGACCCGGTTTATCGGAATCCAAAGGTGTAAAACTTTAATATCGAAGTCTTGACAGAAAAAGCCAGTGGTTGAATTTTTCACCACTGGCTTTAATTCTAATAATTTTTCAATCTAATATGACCGAATCTATAACGTTAAATCATAGATTATGTGTCTATTTGTGAAGAAAAAGACGTATTTTTGTATCAAAATCAAATAAGCATAACAATGGAACCATCTATATACCGTTTTTCACTTTGTGCCGCACTGCCGTTGATGTTATTCTTCGGCTTTTATTTTTTGTTTGCAAAGACTCCTGAAAAGAAAATTTTCAAGAATTATCTCCGCTCCCGACAGATTATGGGTATAGCTATGCTGCTGCTTTCGGCAAATTATTCGGTACATTTCTTCTTTGGTATTCGATTAAAAAATGCGGATTCTTCCATATTGATGAACATGTCCACATACTTCCTGTGCTATTCTCTGTTCAGTTCGGCATTGATAATGTTGCTTGATCGTTTTTACATTACCAAACGGCGTGTGTGGACACATATCATTTTATGGATTATATTCTCAACTCTTTCCGGAGTTGTGGTGTTCCTGGTGCCAAGCGGAATCATACAAAAAATCTCTTTATTTGCTTTAGCTGTCTGGTTAGTTGTTTTTGGAGTCGTTTTAGCTCGCAGAGTCATAGTTGCATATCGTAGAGCCATTCGGATTTTCAATGAAACTCAGGCGGATGATATAGGCGCATATATCGAATGGCTTTCCATATTCACTTATTGGGCTGTTATCTTCGGTGTCGGATGCGGATTGCTGACATTTCTGCCAGACAAATATGTTTTTATCTGGATTTTGTCGTCAATACCGTTCTACAGCTATCTTTTCTACAGCTATCAGAACTACCTGCTGTTCTATGAACAGGTGGAAAATGCTTTTGAGCAAGATATACAATCTGAAGAAGAACTTCTGACAAATTCGGGAACTGAACCCGAAATGGTTTCAGAAGAGGAAATTCCAGTGTCCTATACAGGAATTATAGAGAAGGTGGACAACTGGATAAAGACAGACGGCTATGTCCAGCAGGGACTTACCATAAAAGAACTGTCCGAAATACTTCATACGAACCGTACCTATCTTTCCGCTTATATCAAGACTACGTATAAAATGACATTCCGCGAATGGATAACCGGTCTCCGGTTGGAGTATGCGAAAAACATACTGAAGGAACATCCGGAAATCAATATACAGAAGCTGGCTGAGTCTTCCGGTTTTCTTTCCCGCAGTAACTTTATCAAATTATTTTCCGAGAAGGAAGGATGTACGCCTGCCAAATGGAAAAAAGCAAATCGGGAATAATTTGTATACTAAAAAACATTGAAAGAGGTCTCAGAAACCCATTTTCAAAAAGTGCTCAAACGACAAAAAAAGTGCTAATTCGACAAAAAGGTGCTCTAACGACAATTTGAAAAGTGCTCAAACGACTATTTTTCATAAAACGCTGTATTTCAACAGAAAAAGTTTTTGTAATATTTTGGGCGCTGAATGACATTTATTACCTTTGGAGAGGACAAAGATAATAAATGCAAGTTTATATGAGCAGAAAAATCACTTTTCTTACCTTGTTTCTGTGGCTGATGACGGTAACTTTTCCTGTCATTGCGCAGCAGAAAACAGACACAACCTACACCTTCCGCTTCGTTCCGCAGAAGGACATGTTCTACGTTCCTTGGAATGGCAATGACACTGAACTTGCCCGCCTGTTGGAATGTATCGAAAACAGTAAAGCAACAATTTTTGACGGCAAGTTGCCGCTACTGGTTGACGGCTACTGCAATTCGCTGGGCGGTGAAGCCGAGAACCTTGCAACGGCGAAGATCCGTGCCAATCGAGTAAAATCAGAACTGATTACACGCGCGAAAATCAAGGAAGAAAACTTCATTACCCACAATCATGCGACAGGTGGTGATTTTGTAATCGTACGCCTAACGGTTCCCGCAAAGGAAACAGCCGCGATGGATGCGGAAGCGGAAGCACGACGCAGGGCAGAAGCTAAACGCTTAGAAACCGAGACACGTGCCGAACAGGAACGGCGTGCCGAAGAGCAGCGCAAGGCGGAAGAAGCCCGACTTGCCGCTGAAAAGGCAGAAGCCGAGAAAGCCGCTCAACAAAATACACTTACCTACACGCCGTCGGAAACCAAAATCACAAATGATTATCATCTCTCCCTGCGTGCCAACCTGTTGCGCTGGGCTACCCTGACACCCGATTTAGGACTTGAATGGCGCATCTGTCCGTCGTGGGGCATTGCCGTAAACGGCTCATGGACTTCTTGGACGTGGAGCGACAAGGACCGCCGCTATGCACTCTGGGAAGTGGCTCCGGAAATACGTTATTACATGGGTGAGAAGAAAGCCTGGTATCTGGGTGCGATGTTCAAGGCCGGACAGTTCAACTACAAGCTCTCCGAAACAGGCAAGCAAGGCGACCTGATGGGTGGCGGCATCACCACCGGCTATCAGCTACGGCTGAACAAGGCACTGACGCTTGATTTCAACCTCGGCTTGGGCTACCTGAATGCCGATTTCGAAAAATATGAAGTCATCGATGGTGTGCGCGTGCGCCGTGGCAACGAGACAAAAAATTGGTGTGGCCCCATCAACGCCGGTGTAACATTGGTATGGAAGTTATTCTAATACGGAGGAATAGAGTATGAAAGCAAGACAATATATATATATGATGGGAATGACAGCCGCCGTGCTGCTCTCTTCCTGCGTGAAGGACACGCTTTATGACACGCCGCACCCCGACTACGGGAAGATTGCGGTGACAGCCGACTGGTCGGCCTGCGGTGAGGGTATCAACATACCTGCCACGTGGACGGTCACCATGGGCGACTATACGGGTACGGATACTTCCGCCACCCATGCCCCCGACCATCTGTTTGCTCCGGGCAGCTACACCCTTGCAGTGTGGAACCCAGCTGAAGGAATCACGGTAAATGGTACCACCGCCACCATTGCCGCAGCCACGGGAAACCGGGCAGGCACGGATGCCTTTGTAAACAATGCCCCGGGATGGTTCTTCACCTATACGAAACAGGTGAGTATCGAGAAAGACAAGGACTATCCGCTGACCGCCGCAATGAAGCAGCAGGTACGCGAACTGACGCTTGTCGTCAAACCGACGGGTGATGCCGCCGGACGCATCACGGAGATTGTTGCCCATCTGACGGGTGCAGCCAGAACACTCGATTTCGCTACCGATACCTACGGAGCCGCTTCAAACGTCGTGCTGCCCTTCACCAAGATAACCGAAGGTGACGATGCCGGCAAGTGGAAAGCCACGGTGCGGTTGCTGGGTGTGACCGGTACGGAACAACTGCTGACGGCTGAAATCCGCTATGCGGACGGCAACCCGACCCCCACCACGCTGAAAAGCGACCTCACAGAAGCTCTCAAGGAGTTCAACACCAGAAAGGGCAAATCGCTGACCCTCGGCGGAACGCTGGTTGAGACTCCCGAAGGCATGGAAGTGGACGGAGCCGAAATCAACGGCTGGGAAGAAGTGAAAGGTGATGATGTAAATGCTGATTTGTAAATAATAAAATTATAGATATAATGAAGACAAGATTTTTTACACTTGCAGCGCTCGCCCTCGCACTGGTAGCCTGTAACAACGACAACGAGAACCTGAACGGTGTCCCCGTGGCCGCCCAGTTTACCGCCAACATCGCCCCCGCCAACATCGCCCCCGCCACCCGCGCCAGCGGAACCACCTGGACTGCCGGCGACCGTATCGGCATCACCGACATCGGCAACGATTCCCAGTACGGCAACGTGCCTTTCATCCTGAAAAACGGGAAATTTGAGGCAGAAGGAAAGGTTATCTATATCGAAGATGCAAAGACCCATACTTTCCGCGCCTACTATCCGTACAACGCGGCGGGAGGCATCCTCACAGCCACGACCGATGCCACGGCGCAGCAAAACCAGCCTGCCATCGACTTCCTCTTTGCTTCAGGAGCCACGGGAGACAAAAACAACCCGGTAGTAAGCTTCACCGACAAAACCGCCAAAGGCGGTGAAGACAACTCCTTCCACCACCGCATGAGCCAGATAACCCTTACCTTCGAGGCGGGCGACGGCGTGAATTTCAGCGTGGTCAAGCCTGAACGTTACACGCTGGACGGATTGTTACTCACCGGTACGTTCAACACGGCCGACGGTATTGCCACCGCAGACAACGGACTACAGACCGGAGAACTGACCATGAATCTGGCAGACGGCAATCTCACGTCATCGATTATCCTCTTCCCGCAGACAGTTGCATCACTGCCGTTGGTTGTGAATTACAAAGGTCAGGAATATCATGCCACACTCACCATGCCCGATGGCGCACTGCTGGCGGGCAACAACTATACCTATACCGTCAAGGTACGCAACAAAGTCCTTGAAGTCAGCGAAGCCACCATTGCAAAGTGGAACGATATAGACGGTGGAGATGTGGGTGCTGACCTGTAGGATGTTAATAATTAATCGATTAGAATGAAGAATTATGAGACATAGATTATTTATCCCCGCAGCCACCGCACTGCTGTTCGCCCTCGCCGCCTGCGCGCAGGACGAACTTGCTGGCGATAACCGTCTGCCCGAAGGTGAATACCCCGTCGTCATCCGTGCCACCGGATTGTCCGTAGAAGCAACGCCGCTGGCAACCCCTTCCACCCGTGCCGCTGTGGACGGCGACTGGCAGGGCGTCACTTCCGTGGCACTCAAGATGGGCGATGCGGTAAAGGAATACACCGTAACGGCTTCTACCGATTTCAAGAGTGCCACGCTTTCACGCGAGAACGACCCGTACTACTGGACCAGCCGCGACCCGATTACCGTATCGGCATGGTGCCCCTTCGACAAGGCTGACATCACACAGATGCCTGCCGTGAAGGTGGCAGAAGACCAAAGCAAACTGGCTGACTTCCAAAACAGCGATTTCATCTCTGCTGAGAACCGGAAGGTGGAATTTAACAACCCGACACTTGAATTTACCCACCGCACGGCACGCGTGACAATCGAACTGAAGCCCGGCACGGGATTCACGAGCGTCGCTGGTGCCACGGTGAGCCTCGTGAGCCTGTCCGCCGATAACGGCAACCCGACCGCCATCAAGACCTACAACGCAAGCGGCAACACCTACGAGGCACTGACCGCCCCGCAGACCGTTGCGGCAGGCAAACCGTTCGTCAAGGTGGAACTCGGCGGCGGCACCTTCTACTTCCGTCCGCAGAACAACGTCGTATTAGAAGCGGGCAGCCGCTATAAATATACCGTTAAGGTGAACACCACCGGCCTGACGTTAGAGGGTTGCACCATCGGCAGCTGGGTTGACGGCGGCGGCGAGAGCAGCGAGGCTGAGGATTTGGGCTATTCTATACAGAACGACGGCAGTTACATGGTCTATAACGCTGACGGCCTACTGGCATGGAACAAAGCCGCACAAAAGGACGAATCGATTAATTGCACCCTCACCGCCGACATCGACCTGACGGGTAGGGATTGGACACGGATAGACACATGGCCTGGCTACTCCGGCGTCTTTAATGGGCAGGGACACCGCATTACGGGATTAAACTTTTCAGCAGCGACTACTGAACTTTTTGGGTTATTAAATGTACGTGGTGTGATAAAGAACCTACAACTCATAGATGTGAATCTGTATGGCAGTAGTGGATCAGCAGCTGGAATAGTGGAGCAAAATGAGGGTCAAATCATTGCCTGCTCTGTGACGGGAAAAATTTCTGCATATGGTAGAACTTGTGGTATAGCCGATTTAAATTATGGCAGTATCACAGCTTGCTGGTTTGACGGCACATTGAAAGATTATGAATCTGGAGCTATAGTGCGTTTCAACTACAATACTATAACTTCCTGTTATTGGGGAGGCAATGCCGAGCGAGGAGAATTCCGTAATTTTGGAGGAACGGTAGATGCCACGAAGGTGGACGGCGCGACCGTGAAATGGCAGACAGCCGTCGACGGCATGAACATCGCCCTCACCGACAATGACTACCAGTGGGCACTCGGCACAGACGGTCTGCCCGTACTGCAAAAGAAACAATAACAACCCCTAAACAACACGCATCATGAAACGAACAACCATCCATATATCCGCAGCCATCGCCCTGCTGCTCGGCCTTGCCGCCTGCACACAGGACGAAGCGGGCTTCCTACCAGAAGGGGCGGAAGGCACACCCATCGTCTTCACCGCCACGGGGCTGAACCCCGCCGCGACAGCCACCGCCGGCACCCGTGCCCCAGCGGATGGCAATTGGACGGGTGTGCAGAGCGTGGCAGTCATGATGGACGGCATGGTGAAGACGTACAACGTGACGCCCTCCACCGCCGACCCCACCAGCGCCACACTGACCTCCACCGACCCGTACTACTGGACCAACCACAACGACATCACCGTCACGGCGTGGTGGCCCTACACCGCTGGCGAGACAACCCCACCTGCGGTAAAGGTAAAAGCCAACCAAAGTGCCCAGAAAGACTTTGAGGGCAGCGACCTCATCGTAGCCGACGGACAGACGGTGACCTACGGTAGCCCCACGCTCCGCTTCACCCACCGCACGGCACGGGTGACCATCGTTCTGACGGACTACACCGAGGGGCTGGCATCCGTGCAGCTGACGGGCCTCTCCACCGAAGGCGACAACCCGGATATAATCGTCCCGTATGACAAGGGCAGCAACACCTACACCGCCATCGTAGCCCCGCAAAATGTGGCAGCTGGCACGGCCTTCATCGTCTGCACCTTCACTAACGGCAAGACCTTCGTTTATAAGATGAAGAATGCTACCGACTGGCAGGCGGGCGGTGAATATACCTACACCGTCTCCCTCGCTGCGGCAAAAGACCTGGGCTATACCATAGAGAGCAACGGCAGCTACACCGTGACCTCCGCCGATGGCTTGATGAATGTAGCCAAATTAGTGAACGGAGGTAAGACCGACATTAACATTACCCTCGACAAAAACATTGACCTCACCGGCAAAGACTGGACGCCGATAGGCAAAGACTACGACAACTCATACAAAGGCACCTTCGACGGCGGCGGCCATACCATCACGGGGCTGACCTTTACGACAAATGACGAATATGCGGGTCTGTTCGGCTGGCTCAATAGAGCTGGTACGGTGAAGAACGTGGTGATGGAGGGCGTACAGATAACAAGCCATCAAATATATGGCGGCAGTATTGGCGGCGTGGTAGGATCTGGCTGGGGCACCATTGAAAACTGCTCGGTGTCGGGCAGCGTCAGCGGCACGGTGTATGTCGGCGGTGTGGTGGGTGTTCAAATAGGCGGTTCCATCACCGGATGCAGTTCCTCTGCCACAGTGAAGGGAATGGTTGATGTCGGCGGCGTGGCAGGTCAGACGAATTCGAGTGCCACCCTGACCGCTTGCTATGCCACAGGCAACGTGATCATAGAAATGGACCCCAAAAAGAATATCGCTGGCGGCAGTCTGGTGGGAATGAACGCAGGAAGCAGCCTCCTTGCCTGCTATGCCACGGGCAACGTAACCAGTACGGGTAGTAGCACTGGCTATATGCATATCGGCGGCTTTTTGGGAAATAACTACACCACCGTGACCGCCGGCTATTGGAAGAACAATCATGAACAAGGCATCGGCTACAATAGGGAAAGCACCGGAGCCACGAAGGTGGACGGCTCTGTCGTTACCTGGCAGAACGCCGTTGATGCCATGAACACCGCCTTGCAGAACGCAGGCTCAGAGTGGCGTTACGAACTTAACGGAGCATTGCCTACCTTGAGGAAACAGTAAGCCGTTGCGGGCGGAAATGTTCCGCCCGCAACGAACATTAACCGAAGTATAACCCCAATAAAAAAAGGAGGACGTGATGGAACACACGGAGAATCCACCATATAGGTTTTGGCATCAAGGCATTGTTAATAATAATATAGACTCCAGTGTAAATATGGAAGCTGTAAGCCGGACATTGCCAAGATTGGTGCTCATTAAAGGCAACAAATCAAGTAATTAAATTAAAAACATGGGACTTTTTCACAGAGACAAGAAAAATAATGACGATGAGCCGGACAGTGTTCAAACCAATTCATTCTCTGATATTATGAATGGTTTGCAGTACGCCGTAAACTGTGCACAAGATACATTACAGAATCATCAGATACAAAATCTGACCAGACTTTTTGAAGGAACAAATGCAAATAACGCAAATACGTTCCAATCAAAAAAAATCATGGTTGGAGACAAGACTATTGATATTCCACTTATAGCCTTGATATCCCATCATTATCTTGCAATGGATAATGTGCAGATAAAGTTCAAGGCGAAGGTCGGAAGCGTGGAATCACAGATTCCGGAAAACAACTTGCTGTTATCCAGTCCGCACAGAGCCAATCTCCAGATGCAGATGAGCAACATAAAACCAGATACAGATGATGTCATGGAGGTTTGCGTCAATTTTAAAGTTCAGGAGACTCCGGAGAGTATTTCCCGAATCATTGACGATTTTGTAAAAAATATCTAACAATTTTAAAATTCAAATGTTATGGCAGAAGAAATAAAGAACCAAGGGCAACAAGAAAATGCGGAAAACTTGAATGAAAATGTAAGCGGACAGGCGAAAGAAATTATCTCCGCTGCATTGGAAGAGACTCAAAACAGAGAAACTTCTCCAGTTCTTAAAGCAGATTCAAACGTGACTGACAAATTCAAGGGGCTTCCCATGCGGGAACTTATTGCAGCTCCACTTATTGCAGCAGCCGAAGCACAACAGGAATTGGCAGCGACAGCATGGAATTTCTACCAGCAAATTGCATTTGATGGTAAAAGCGGCAATAAAGCGCGTATATTGGAATTCGATGTCGAAAGACCGATACAGCAGGATGGAAAAATGACAACAATGTCACAAAGTGTCAAGGCTCCGTTTATAGGATTGGTGCCTATTCCTTCCCTGCTCATAGATCGCGTGGATGTCGATTTCCAGATGGAGGTTACCGATACATCAAACGTAAAAAGCACTACCAACGCAGAAGTAGAGGCAAAAGCTTCTGCAAAACATTGGTTTATAAATGCGGAAATCAGCGGCAAAGTCACGACCGCCCGCGAGAACACCCGCATGACCAACCAAACGGCAAAATACCAGATACATGTGACAGCCAGTCAGCAGCCGCAGACCGAAGGTCTGTCTAAACTGATGGATATAATGGCATCATGTATCGAGCCTATAACAAACGAAAGTAACAGTAAGTAAATATATGAATTTGATTCAAGCATTAAGATTGCCAAACAGTCGAGCAGTAATGACAAATATTGCACGGTTTCATTATCAAAATATTTATAATGTAGGTTTGACCCCTCCGATTGCCACGCAAAGTAATTTGACATTTCAAATAAAAGGATATACCCGTAACTATCGTTTTCTTAGATTAGACTATGCCTGTGTCATATATATTGCGGATGGAATAGCAGTCGTTGCTTCAAATGGCATAGATACTTTAAGTTCAGGTTTTTCGGGGTGTTATATGGCCAGTTTTAGGCACAATGGCATTAGGTATGTTGCTCATATTCCAACGCCTAACAATAGTATTAAAACATCATGGAATCGGGCGGTTAAAAATCAAATAATAGATAATGTTGTTCTTTTTAAACCTACTGAAGGATTGGCGAGAATCCCAGGAACCATTGGTATTTGGGGAATTATAACATTTAACGATAGATGTTATCGGCTTGATGTAAATGAAAACGCTCCTCCAAGTCAAGCCATACGTGGCCAAAGAATTTTTAACTCAATCCCGAGAAATCCCATACTAACAGAAATTCCACCTATCGCCGGTGGTCAGATGCCTTAATAATTATAACAATTGTAAATAAGGGAAGAATGGTTGTTTCATTGAGGAGTAGAATTCTATTCTGATATATAATTCTGGTGGCGGTCATCGGTAGCATGGCCGCCATTCTCATCCATGAACCTGCGAAGTTCCACGACCTATATGCGTATGTTGAATAACGGTATTTACACAAACAGCAAATGAGCGAACAATTCGTTACCACTACCAAGCATTTCCGCAAGCTGCTTGCCGCAGGCTATCTGTTGATAGTTCTGCTGGTGGGCGGCATCATCTGCACGTGGCTCGGAGAATGGCGCGACTTGGAGTTGCTGGAACGGGAGAACCGTGAAATCAACCGCTTCCGCAAGGAAACACACGATGCGTATGTGGGTGTGGTGGAATTGTCACTTTTGGGCGAGTCGGTGCTGGAATGGGACGATAAGGATGTGGCGGCATACCGGCGGCAACGGATGGCGGTGGATAGTATGCTTTGCCGCTTCAAGAGCCATTACGAATCGGTGCGCATAGACAGCGTGCGCCACTTGCTGGAGGACAAGGAAAAGCGGCTGTGCGCCATCATGGAAGCTCTGGAACAACAGGCGGACATCAACCGCCGGATAGCCAAGCAGGTGCCGGTGATAGTGCAAACGAGCAGGCAGGAAGAGCCGAAGAAACAGAGGAGGAAAGGTTTTCTCGGGTTGTTCGGCAAGAAACAGGAAGCACCTCCGACGACGACCACCACGATGCTCTACACACTGAACCGTGATATGATAGCGCAACAACGTGCCCAGAGCCATCGTCTGTCGGAATATGCCGACAGCCTTGCCAGCCGCAATGCGGAACTGAACCGCCAACTGCAAACCCTTATCCAGCAGATGGACCACAAGGTGCAGGCTGACTTGCAGGAACGTGAGGCGGAAATATCCGCTATGCGTGAAAAGTCGTTCTTGCAGGTAGGTATCATAACGGGTGTCATGCTGCTGTTGCTCATTATTTCATACATCATCATTCACCGCTATGCCACCCGCATCAAGCAGTACAAACGTAAGACAACAGATTTAATCGGGCAACTGCAAAAGTCCGTAAAACAAAACGAATCGTTGATAGCCTCACGCAAGAAAGCGATGCACACCATCACCCACGAGCTACGCACACCACTGACTGCCATACATGGATATGCGGAACTGATGCAGGACAACGAAGAAGAAAAGATAAGCGGTTATGCGGACAATATCCTGCAAGCCTCCAAGAGAATGACCGACATGCTCAACTCCCTGCTTGACTTCTTCCGCTTGGACAGCGGCAAGGAACAGGCGAATGTCCGTCCGTTTCGTTTGGAAAACATCGCGGAGCTGTTGCAAACGGAGTTTACGCAACAAGCAGAAGCAAAAGATCTTAAACTTACCATCGAGTGCCCGGAGGGTATTATCCTGAATGGCGACAAGGAGCGCATCATACAGATATGCGACAACCTGCTGGGCAATGCCGTCAAGTTCACGAATGCCGGAAGCGTTTCACTTGTCATAAGCTATGACGGCAATAGGCTGACCCTTGTAGTAGAGGACACCGGAACCGGCATGAGTGCGGAAGAACAACAGCGAGTGTTCGGAGCGTTCGAGCGGCTTTCCAACGCCGCCACGCAAGACGGTTTCGGATTGGGGTTAAGCATTGTGAAACAGATAGTCGGGATGCTTGGCGGCACTATACGCTTGGAAAGCGAAAAAGGAGAAGGCAGTCGTTTTACTGTGGAGTTGCCAATGAACACTGCCGATATTGGTATTGAAGAACAGACAGCCGCAGAAAGTCTGGCTCATATAGAAAGACCTTATTCTGTCATCGTATTGGACGACAATCCGATGGTATTATCCATGACAAAGGAAATGTATGCTGGTATAGGTGTGCATTGCGACACGTTCACCACTATTGGCGATGCAATGGAAGCCATGCGGCAGCACACATACGACCTCATGATAACCGATATGAAGATGCCGGAGATTAACGGCTATGAGGTGTTGGAGTTGTTACGCTCGTCAAGTGTCAGCAACTCGAAAGAGATTCCCATTGTCGTGGCGACCGCCTCCGGCAGTTGCAGCGAAGAGGAGCTGTTGGAAAATGGATTTACCGCCTGCCTGTTCAAGCCATTTTCCATTTCCGAACTGGTTGCTGTATCAGACAAATGCCTTTTGACAAGTACGGACAAGGATGAACTTCCCGACTTGTCCTCTCTGCTTGCATATGGTGACAAACGGGCGATGCTCGACCGTTTGATAACCGAAACAGAAAAGGATATGCAGGCTGTCCGGGAAATCATGGAGAGGAATGACCGCAAGGCGTTGGACGAATGGATACACCGTCAGCGAAGTTCATGGGCTGTTATCCGTGCTGACAAACCCTTGTGGAACCTGTATGAACTGCTGCATCAAGAATCTGAATGTTCCGAAATGGAATTGCGGAAATGCGTGGATGCCATGCTTCGTATGGGAACAGTTATCATAGAACTTGCGCAAAAGGAAAGGAGGTCGTCGGATGAAAGTATTTGTGATTGAGGACAACCCCGTCTATAACGATTATGTCTGCAACCTGCTGAAGAAAGACAGCTTCGATACTATGTCGGCATATAATCTTGCCACTGCCAAGAAACTATTGGCAAAGTCAGAGGTGGATGATATTGTCGTTGCCGACCTACGCCTCCCCGACGGTGAAAGCATAGAGTTGTTACGGTGGATGCGTGCCAACGACAAACAGCAGGTGTTTATCGTTATGACCAATTACGGGGAGGTGCATACGGCAGTGGAAAGTATGAAGCTCGGCTCAAAGGATTACATACAGAAACAGTTGTTGGAGGATAAACTGATACCGCTTATCCGCACCCTGCAAAAAGAACATGAAAAGCGACTACAATGGAACATTCCGATATTCGTCCGGCAGGGCGAAGCCTATCAGAAAATCAAGAAACGTGTGCGCCTTGTAGCCACCACCCGGATGAGCGTGCTGATACTGGGCGAGAACGGTACGGGCAAGGAACATATCGCACAACATATACACCAACAAAGCAAACTTGCCGATAAACCTTTTGTGGCAGTGGACTGCGGAGCCTTGTCCCCGTCATTGATACAATCCGCCTTCTTCGGACACGTCAAGGGTGCGTTTACGGGTGCCGAAGCAAACAAGACGGGGTATTTTCTGGAAGCGGATGGCGGCACGCTGTTCCTTGACGAAGTGGGCAACCTAACAATGGAGATGCAACAGATGCTGCTCCGCGCCATACAGGAACGCCGTTACCGTCCCGTCGGTGCAAAGGAGGACAAAACAGCCAACGTGAGGATAGTGGCTGCAACCAACGAGGATTTGCAGAAAGCCGTAACGGAAAAGCGGTTCCGGCAGGATTTGCTCTATCGCTTGCAGGAGTATGTGATAACCATGCCGCCCTTGCGCGACTGCCCGGAAGACATCATGCCATTGGCCGAGTTCTTCCGTGAAATGGCAAACCGTGAGTTGGAACGTGAAGTAAAAGGGTTTGCCGCATCTGCCCGTAATGCCCTGCTCGCCCATGCGTGGCCGGGCAACGTGCGCGAGTTGAAACAGAAGATACAGACGGCAGTCCTGCAATCAGAAGGCGATATGATAACCGAAGCCGATTTGGAACTTGACAATGAACCGTCCGCTACTTCCGCTTGTTTTACATTGAAGAGCGGGGATGAAGAAAGAGGACGTATCCTGCGTGCTTTGAAACAAGCAGCCGGTAACAAGAAAATGGCTGCAAAGATACTGGGTATCGGCAGGACAACGCTGTATAATAAATTGGTAGAGTATGGATTGAATGAAGAAAACTGACCGGAGTATGGCTGTAAATGGCAATAATTGATTAACTTTGCAATTGTATTTCAGAAAATAGCAGGCGATCGGGTAACTTTTCGCCGATGATATAGACATAAGACCGCAAGGCGTTTCGAGCGAAAATCTGCTAAATTGAAACTACGGAGACGATTGCGTGATGCTTATGCTATGCTTACGCATAGCGTGCATTCACGTACTCTCCGTAAAGGCTTTACCAGAGCCATCGCTTGAAAGTAGTGTGAATTGCACGCTACTTTTTTGCCTCGCCAAAAAGGAAAGAAAATACGTTATGGCGAAAATACAATTACTTGCCGTTATCTCAATAGATGGCTGTCCGATGAAACTGCATCCCCGGAAGCGGTTGCTTCAAACCGAAGATTACGGTATGGATGAAATACGTGCCAATGCCCTGTATAAGCTGACATCCGACTATTCGGTATCCGTGCTTCAAGAATGGAGGGAGGAAGGTGGAAGCATTTGCCATTTGTTGGAAGTAACTGCCGGGAATACCGAATATGCCAACGGACTGTTACGGATGAACGTGATAGATGAAATCATACTATACGTTGTTCCAACCATCGACGGAAACGGAGCGCATTTTTTCAAGTCAGCACTACCTATGAATGACTGGCGGCTTATGGAGAACAAAACTTATAGGGACGGAGTAATCCGGCTTACCTATCATAAAGAGCCACGGGCATAAAATGTTCAGATTATGAACATCTTGGCGGGATTTCCGTGCTCAGAAAGTGAACACATGTTCAGAATCTGAACACATTTCACAAGGGATGCAATCAAGGATAAAATTATTTTTGAATTTTATCTTTCTGAAAAACAATGTAGTACAATTTTCTCACAATCTTTTCTCGTGTTTAGGGCTATGATTTGCACCATATATCAGTGTGCGCACACTGATAAACAAGTGTAAACCCTCAAAACAGAAAAGATAATGAACCATCTCATACTGGCGGAAACACAGTTTTTCGCCATGATAAACGGAAAAGACAACGGTAGCACGGAAACGGCATACGGCGGATTCGTGCAGGAAGTAATAAACCTGTGCTACGGCGGCAATGATGCCAAGCATATTATTGTGGCGTTGGCTTTTGCCGAAATCGAATTACAGCACCATCCGCAGAACTTGTCGGCATCGGAGGAGAATGTCGTCACTGTGTATATCCGCAAGGCGTTATCATTCATCCGAAAGATGCAGAAGATAGTATCCGCTTCTGCAATTACCTCCGTGCCACCACTAACATCCACATCCGAAACCAAAGCCACAGTCCCAGCCCTGCAATGGACCGGTAATGCCGTCGAGTTGGTAGAGCTAATCTATGCCCTCTACGCCACCGGCTGCATCAATGGCGGCAAGGCTTCGCTGAAAGAGCTTGCCCCTGTCCTCTATTCCTTTTTCGGTGTGGAGTCCAAAGACTGCTACCGCTTCTATACGGACATCAAACGCAGGAAAAGCGACAGTCGCACCTACTTCCTTGAAAAGATGCAGGACAAACTGAACGCGAAGATGCGACATGACGATGAATTGGAGCGGATGAGGAGATAAACGAATGCCAAACAAAGGATAAGCGGCCGGATTATACGGTTTCTTATCCTTCTTCATTTACAATCACTCTATTATCTGCCGGAAAGCCGATTAAAATCATTAACTTTGCAAGTATTAATCAATGACGGATGAAAATAGATAACCTCGAAATATTGAACGGACTGATTGCCGGAGCCGAAGGCGGGACAGTTGAGTTCAAAGAAACTACCGGGCAGTTGGAGCGTGGAATGGAAACTCTTTGTGCCTTCCTGAACGGTACGGGCGGCACAGTGCTGTTCGGTGTAACCGACAAGGGAAAGATTATCGGTCAGGAAGTGAGCGACAAGACGAAGCGCGATATTGCTGAAACCATCAGACGAATCGAGCCGTTTGCGACCATTGATATATCCTATACAGACATTCCGGGAACGAACAAAAGTGTTATAGCTTTATCAGCGGAAGAACAACGATATATGCGCCCGTTCACCTATAAGGGGAGGGCTTATCAACGGATAGAGAGCGTTACATCTGCCATGCCGCAGGGTATATACAACCTGTTGGTTATGCAGCGAGGCGGAACCTATGCTTGGGATTCCATGCAAAATCCCGGCTTGAAAATATCCGACCTTGACGAAACGGCAATCTTGGGCGCAGTACGTGGAGGAATCAGAGGCGGACGTTTGCCGGAAGGTTCTATGCAGGAGGATGTCCGAACCATCCTTGAAAAATTTGACTTGTTGAATGATGGAAAGCTGAACAATGCTTCCGTTGTCCTATTCGGACGAAACTTCTACCATTATCCCCAATGTCTGCTCCGTTTAGCCCGGTTCAAAGGAACGACAAAAGATGAATTTTTAGATAATCAGCGTGTGACAGGCAATATATTCAACTTGCTGGATGCTGCAATGGCATTTTTCTTCAAGCATTTGTCCCTTTCCGGTAAAATTGAAGGTTTGTACAGAGAAGAGGAACTGAATGTGCCATATAAGGCATTGAGAGAATGTTGCATAAATGCTTTTGCACATCGTGTTTACCATCGCCCCGGCAGTTCAGTCGGGATTGCTATCTATGATGACCGCGTGGAGATTGAAAACAGCGGAACATTTCCGCCTGATATTACCATTGAGAAACTGTTGGGTGGCCACAATTCCGAACCACAAAATCTGATAGTAGCCAATGTGCTGTACAAAAGTGCAGTATTGGAGAGTTGGGGACGTGGCATAGCCCTTATGGTAAACGAATGTCGCCGTGTCGGTATTCCGGATCCGGAGTTTCATACCGACGGCAATGCTGTATGGATTGTGTTTCATTATACAAGAACTACAGTAGGACAAGACCCCACAGCAACCCCACAGCACCCCTATAGTAACCCCACAGTAACCCCACAGTTAGGAAAACTGTTGTCTGCTATTGGGAACAACACTCTCTCTGCTAAAGAAATCATGGAGAAAACGGGAATGAAAGATAAAAGGAATTTCTTAAAGAACTATATCCATCCGGCAATAAATTCCGGTTTGGTTCTTTCACTTTATCCCATAGGCTCCAAGAGTCCGCAACAGAAATACTATCTTACTGATAAAGGTAAAGGTTTCCTGCAACAATAACGGGTATGGCTAAAAAGAAGAAACATAAGAATGAAGTAAAAACTGATTTACCGATAATCATGGATTATGGTATCGGCAGTATATCCGTTTATGACCCGGCAGACATAATGCCATACAACGAGCCGCCAATTAGCGAACAAATCCGCTTCAAGAAACTCGGCAAAGAGATGAAATCCGAGTTCAAGTGGCTGGTATCTTCCGTAGTGATTGAGTATTGGCAAGAAAACCGACAGATACCTTTCGGTGAAGAAATGTCGAAACTCAGAACCAGACTGTTGAGAATGTTTGCCGAAGAATACAGCATACTGCTTAAAGACGATACAGAGCTGAAAAATTATTTGCTGACGCTTGCCATTACCACCATCAACAAGCATCTCAAATCTGAGAATAAAAAGAGGGCGTCAAAACTCTCTTTTTAACAAAATTACCCTTGCTACAGATATCTGTGACAGGGGTAATTTTCATATTTTGGGTGTTTTGACACATCCCCTTTTTCATATATAAAGGAATCTGTTATTTCTGCTGCAACAGGTGTTTCAAGTTTTCATCATTTGCGATACGTTCCAGTTCCTCTTGAACAATCTGCTTCACTTCCTCCTTGATGCGCCTGTAATTCGCCTGAACCGTTTCCTTCATGCGGTCGTTGCCGTCCCCGTCCGTAAAGTCGGTAATGACGGGGATTTTCTTGTAGGCTTTCTCCTCGCGCCTCACCTTCTCGGCATCCACGACAATCTCGCAATGGAAAATCTTCTGCTCGATACGCTCGTTGAAGTTGTCGGATACCGAACCGACAAACATACCCTGCGTCAAGCCGGAAATCTTGCTCGGCGGGATGAGTGAATCCATCTGCGTGTTGATGGAGGTGGAAACATCCTGCCGGTTGATGGAAATGGACTGCCGTTTCTGCAACACCTTACCGAAGCGTTCGGAAAGCGTCTTGGCGGTTTCACCCACCACCTGACCGGAAAAGATATTGCCGACGGTGTTCATCACGACCTTCGCTTCTTTATCACCGTAGTCGCGCACCAACTGGCTGAAATCCTGAAAGCCCAGACACACGGCAACCTTGTTGCTTCGCGCGGTGGCGATAAGGTTGTCCAACCCCTTGAAATAAATCGTGGGCAGCTCGTCGATGATGACCGACGACTTCAGCATCCCTTTCTTGTTGATGAGTTTCACGATACGGGAGTTATACAGACCGAGAGCGGCCCCGTAGATATTCTGACGGTCGGGATTGTTGCCCACACAGAGTATTTTCGGTTCTTCGGGGTTGTTGATGTCCAGCGTGAACTCGCTGTCCGACATCACCCAATAGAGCTGCGGGGAAATCATCCTTGACAAAGGGATTTTCGCGCTTGCTATCTGCCCCATCAACTGCTCCGCAGCCCCTCCGAGCCATGCGTCCATGAACGGAGAAAGATAGTTTTCCAATTCCGGGTAAGAGGTCAGTATAGGGAAAATATCCTCATAGCGGCGGTTCAGGAACTCAATCGCATGGGGGAACGTGCAGTATTTGCCGCCTTGATAGATTTTGAGATACCATATAATGCTGGCAAACAAAATAATAGGTGATTCCACAAAGAAGTCGCCCTGCTTCTGCACCCACGTTTTATTGAGGTTGAGCATTATCGTATAGGCACTCTCGTAGGCATCCGTAATATCCTCCATGAAATCCGGGTGGATGGGATTACAGCGGTGCGAGCGTCGCGGGTCGTCGAAGTTTATCACATAAAACTTCGGCTTCACCTTGTAACCCTCCGGGTGGTTCAGCAGATGGTTGTAGGCGATTGTAGATAAGTCGCTGAATTTGAAGTCATATACATACATCGAAAAGCCCTTTTCAATCTGCTGCTTGATGAAACTGTTTACCACCGCGTATGACTTTCCACTACCCGGCGTACCCAACACGATGGAGGCACGAAAAGGATTCACCACATTGATCCAGCCGTTGTTCCAACGCTTTTTGTAGTAGAACCGTGTCGGCAGATTGACCGAATACTCGCTTTCGATAAGCCGCGTTTCCTGCATGAAGCTCTCGTTCTCGTTGTTGAACACATCATCCATGAGGTTGTGCTTCAACAGGCGGCTCAACCACAGACCGCCCATCAGCAGGAATACATAGCCCGCGCCAACGGCCAGGATATACAGTCCCGTCACCGCCTCCACCGGCAATGGCAGGGCCAGTATCCACCAGTTGAGGAAGAACAGCACGAAGCCCACGGCAAGGACCGCCCAGATTTTCCCCCACGTGATTTTCTCGCCCTTCACGCCCTTTGTCCCCAGACAGGACAGGGCAAGCAGGAGGACGGCAAATAGTTTCGTGTAGAGGATGGAACGGAACAGCCCCGCCGTGCGGTTGAAGTTCATCAGTATCCTGTCCACCACACCGATGTCCACACCCCAGAGCCGTATGGCTTCATAACAGAACCAGTACACGTTCATGACCACTAAAATAATACTCACGGCACGCAGAAAATCCATGATTTTCGCCAATGCCCTCAAATCGTCTTCTTGTTGTGACATACCTTGAAATTGTTTTGATTGTTGATACTTTGTCTGACTGATTACATTCCCAAGCCCTTGCGCTTCTTCTTTTTCTTCCTGCGCTGCATCGCCCGGATGAAGGCTTCCTCCTCGGCGTCCACTGCCGGGCCTTCGGGAGAGAACAAGCCCATGCCGTCCAAGTCCCTTCCGTATTCGGAAGTGGACGGAGCTTGCGTTTCTTCCTGACCCTCCGTGGTAATGGAAAGCGGAACCGGCGGCTGTCCGGCGTATGGCAGCGTGAAGTGTTCCTGCAAGGCGTTGGCGGACAGTTCCCTGCCCATGCGTGAGCCGTTCAACACGCATCCTGTTCGGTGGTCGATGAACGTGGCCCCGTAGATGCGTCCTTCCTCCGTATAGCGCAGCACGGTGTCAATACCTTTCTCCTTGAGTGTGGCAATGAACCTCTCCTTGTCATACGTGCCTTGCAGTACGGAAAGGACGGTGCGCTTCGTCATGTCGGCGAGTTTTCTGTCCTTGATTTCCGTTTTTGAACGGGCGAACTTTCTCTGTACGGCATCATAGCCGACGGACTTCCCGAAGAGCGAGGACTTGAAAGGATTGCCGACCTTGTTGCCACTGTCGTCCGTAACGGAATAGACCAGCCCATTATATTCCCGTCCGCGCACGTTGCCCCGCGCTTCCTCCACCGTCATATTATATAAGGAAAGGAGGGCGCGGTATTCGCCCATCGTCTGGAAACGGTAACGGCGGTTAAGTTCCTTTACCACATTCCCCGCCTGTTTCTTCACATCGCCCGCCGAAACATGCACTTTATGCAGCGGCATATCGGTACGGCGGCTTTTCCGTTCCGCGTCATGCAGCCCGTATTTCCGTTCCAGCTCGCGGGTTATCTGCTTGCTACGGTAAAAGTTGTTCCGGGTGTCTATGCTCCTGCCGTCCCCGTCCACCCGCACCGTCACGATATGCAGGTGGTGGCGGTCTATGTCCTCATGCTTGTACACCATATAGGGCTGGTTGCCGAAGCCCATCTTCTCCAGATACTCCCGCGCGATGTCCTGAAGCTCGGTGTCGGTCAGCATATCGTCGGGATGCGGGTTGAGCGAGATATGCACCACCGGTTTCTCCACCTTCGACCGCACGGGCATCAGGGCGAGGAAGTCCTCCATCGCCCGGCGGATGTCCACCGTTCCCGTACCGTCATTGTAGATGCGGTTGGTCGTCAGCAGCCGTCCTTCCTCCTTGTTGATCTTCTCCCCGTTGTAGGCAAGTGCGCCGTACAACGAGTTTCCTACGCTGATTTTTGCGACCATTTTTCCTGCATCTCTTTAGACAGTTCCACAATCTGGCGGCTCAGTTTCACGAGTTCGACGGTCTGTTGCTCCAGTTTGTAGAGCAACGCCATCGCCTTTTTCTCGGAAAAATGCAGCCTCAGTTCCTTCACGACTTGGTTGTAGTTCGTGCCTATTGCGCGGAATTGCGCATGAAAATCAGATAGCTTGGTGTAGTAATCCACCAGCGTTTTATCCACTTTCAGTACCTTGAACGGTTGCCCGAAGAAGTGCGCCTTCAGGAAAACCGACTTGGCGTAAACGCCCGACTTCTCGAACATGGAGAGGAAACGGTTGTGTTCCTCCTCGCTGAAACGGACGGTGTATCTGAACACCGCCGGATCGAGTTTGGGATTTCTCCCGCCTTTGTTTCTTTTTTTTTCACTCATATTACTTTGGATTTAGCGGTTTGACGGCATAAGCCGCCGCTTCATGGCACAGACACCGTAGGTTTGAGAGGCTTCCGGGTCAAGC
>OAWJ01000617.1_pt1 | contig 28842 bp, 12 predicted proteins | sample 1517021 | NCBI WGS metagenome assembly OAWJ01 (sample SAMEA2580121, study PRJEB22360) | human gut metagenome | biome: human gut; feature: human-associated habitat; material: faeces | place: Denmark | collected 2008/2010
TCATTGACTATAAAGAAGTAGTACAAATACGCTCTTGAGTTCTCAAACCACCACCGCACCAGCAAGCCGCCCCAATCTCCAGGAGCGAGGCCGCCGTGCTGAGCAGCGAGAAATAAACTTACACGAACTTGCCGATCCACGCAACCCGAACCCTCACGGACACCCAGCGAACCCTTGCAAGACAACACATCCACCGGCGTGTCGAAAACACGTGGAAACGGGCGGCGAACGCCACCGCACGGCACAGGACCGCCGGAAAAACCCCACCGCAAACCAACACCCGGGCGTGTCGCAACCACGGTGAGTGAATGCGCGCGGCTAAAGAACAAATACAAGACGGCCAGCAGTCAAAATATCCAGCGGGAAAACAACACAACTACGCTTGGCACACATTCAGCAGCGTCAATTCGCCCATCCAGCTTGCGTTATGCCATCCAGCTTGTGTCTTGCCTCACCATTTGCGAGACACTCCGCCTACGCCTACCAACGCTTGCCGCACCGTTTACCGCCATTGCCTGGTCTTCCGGCTGCGCTCCAAGGCCCGCGACCCTCGGCATGCAGCACACCAAGATGATGTTTCATAGCGACCAGCATGATATGCGTATCTTCCAAGCCAAGATGCCGTTCATTTTGGGAAGCGTCCAACGCGCCCTGACGTTTGGCATACGCATCCAACGTGTTATTGCCATACGGATGCTCATCATCGGGAATCGACCCCTCATCCCAACGACGGCTCATCGGCAACGTGTCGATGATCGTAATATTGCCAGCACGATAGCTTTCCGCATATCCGGCAACGTTCAACATGAAAAAGCTGTGCTCGAACCGGGCGTTGTGTGCAACGTACGGCTGCTGTTCAAGCCGTTGCAGCAATCCGACCTGTGCTTCAGGCCATTCGTCAAACAAACGAAAGTCCATGCCGGCACGATCGCGCACATCAATACCGGTAAGGTCGAGAATCAGAGGATTGCCGAGCAGTGCGTTCTGTGCAGGAACTCCGAAGGAAAGACGCGCCTGGCCGTACGCGTCGCCAGCCTCGTAATAGCCCTGTTCGTAGCAGTAGCCCGAGGGCTCGCCGGCCGGACGTGGCGAGATCATATTCATGAATTCGAACCCGGCGTCGATGATGTACACGCGGGCCGGATCCGTGCCTGTGGTTTCAATATCAATGCCCATCACCGTGTCGAGGTCACGTCCAGGGAGGTAGGCGTCACGCCAATCCGACTTTTTGTAATCCGCCAAACGTCGAGCCTGCGCGTCCTCCGCCGAGTCAGCGGAACTTCCAAAAGAGCCAAAAGAACCGCCTGAACCCTTGCCAGTAAAGTCAAGGGCCCCATAATCGAACACGCGCGAACCTCCCGGACTCGTCACCCCGCTCAAGTTCGCGCGCGACATGGCGTAATCGCTGGCACGCTTCTGTTCACGTTCTATGGCACGACGTTCGGCACGGCCATTGACGATCTGTGCGGTGCGATCCTGAATATTGTCGAGGTTCACACGGTTGTCCGCTCCAGCAACAGGCTGCAGCACGGGAACCGTCACCCGTTCCCGGCGTTCTTCGGCAATAGTCCACAAGCCCATCGCAACGCCAATTCGACGCAACATGGCGATTTCGTCGCACAACCGACGGTTCGCATATGCGAGCGCACGAGGCAAACGGTAAGAAGCGATCAAACGGTCGAAATCCGTCATGAAAGCGGTGTTACATTGCGCGATGATGGATTCGAGACGGTCGCGTACCGCCAGATCCTTTTTCAGCAGATTATGCAGCTGCTGGGCGGATAATACCGAATCCTGCATGGAATCCGTTGTCTCCGGAGTCGGCAAAAGCGCGGTATCGGCGGCGTTCAATACGGCAATCAGGTCAATGCTTTGGCTTTGCGCGGCTCCAATGCCGTGTTCCAAGTCGAGGGATGCGACCCACTGCCAGTCGATAAGCTGGTTGTCGGCGTTTTTCGGCATCGATGCCGACCATTGGTTGATGTCTTGCTTGGCTTCAGTAAGCCAGGAACGGCCCGTCTTTGCTTCGTTCATACTTTGCATGGTAGCCGAGAGGGGGCGCAGTACACGTCGACGCCCATGAAAAACATACTGCTTCTCGGATAGCGCAATCTCCTTTTTTCAAGATTCGAAAGCGTATCTTTAATTCGTTTATTCCGCTAAATTCAATACAGAAAAGAAATTAATGTTGCAAAAAACGATTATGTTCACAAAAAATACCATGCTTGACTGTGTCCATGCACGTTGCGCACGTAGTACGACGTCACGTACGAAATCGTTTCGCCATGATGATGACGCAGATGGTGCTGAAAATATCACGCGATATAACGCTGTGAAAAATAATCTTGCGAAATGCAAACATGGTTACCTGCATACGTGCGTGTGCCGTGGGGAATGCGATGCGTGCGCACATCGCACGGGATATACGAACGATGGCATGACGAAAGAATGATGGTATGACAAAAAAGGGAGAGGCTCGTAGGCCTCTCCCTCTGCTGGGTATTCACGGATTTCCGCAACGATCGGATTCGTAACAACCGGATTCCGTGTTGATTAGATTCCGTGTTGATTGGATTCCGCAACGCCTTTGCCGCACATTATGCGCTTACAGCGGCACTTACCCCCTGGTTTACAGTTCGAATCCGAGTTCGGCTGCGGCTTCGTTAGGAACCGGATCGTCGCACCAGAAATCCTCAAGATTCTCGTTGGTGGCGAGGCTGCGGATTTCCGCCTTGTCGATATACAGTTCACCGCTTAAATGGTCAGTTTCGTGCTGGAAGATGCGGGCCGGCCAGCCGTGCAGATGCTCCTCGTGCTGTTTGCCGTCTTCATCTTGCCAGCGGGCTGTAATGTCGAGCCAGCGTTTGCGTACCGCCTGATAGCCGTCGAAACTCAGGCAGCCTTCGTAGAAGCTTCGGGTTTCGGTGCCGATCGGCTCATAGCTGGGGTTGATGATGACATGGAACGGGAATTCAGCCGCTTCACGCGGATCATCGTCATCGTCGTCACGCACATGGTCTTCCACCACGGCGAGGGCCAGTCCAAGACCGATCTGGGTTGCGGCAAGGCCTACGCCCGGCGCTTCGATCATGGTGACGCGCATGGTCTCGATGAGTTTGTCGAGCGTTTTGCGGCTCAGCTGGCCTTCGTAGGCTGCGGTCTGCTGACGTAGTACCGGTTCGCCTGCCTGCACGATGGGGAGCAGTTGTTCCTTGCCGCCAGTTTTAATGAGTTTTTCAACCTCGCGGTTGAGTTCGAGGTTGACTTTCGAGTTGCGTCCAAACATAGGTTTCCTTCGCATATTGGTTCGGGATTTTGGATTGCCGAATGATGTGTATCGGCAGTTTGGTTACAGGGCAAGTTCTTCGGCTACGACTTTGGCAAGACGGTCGCAGACCTCGTCAGCCTGCTGTTGGGTTTCCGCTTCGGCCATGACGCGCACGAGCGGTTCGGTGCCGGATGGTCGCAATAGCACGCGGCCGGTGTCGCCGAGCATTTTCTCTTCGTGTTCGACGGCCGCCTGCACTTTGGCATTGGTTTTGGCCGCGAGCTTGTCGACGTTCGGCACGTTGATGAGGGTTTGCGGCAGTTGCGGGAAGTCGGATGCGAGTTCTTTGAGGCTTTTGCCGGAGTTGACCACTTCGTTGCATAGGGTCAATGCGGTGAGGGTGCCGTCGCCGGTGGTGGCGAATTCGCGGTTGATCACGTGTCCGGACTGTTCGCCGCCGAGCGAATAGTCACCGCGCAGCATTTCCTCAAGCACGTAACGGTCACCCACGCCGGTTTGCACGGTTTTGATGCCCATGGAACGCAGGGCGAGTTTCAGGCCGAGGTTGCTCATCACGGTTACTACGAGGGTGTCGTGGTTGAGCTTGCCCGCATTCTTCTTGGCACGCGCAAGAATGCCCATGATTTGATCGCCGTTGACCATGGTGCCGTCTTCATCCACGGCGAGGCAACGGTCGGCGTCACCGTCGAAGGCCACACCCAGATCGGCTCCGGAGGCCTTGACCATGGCCTGCAGCTGTTCGGGGTGTGTGGATCCGGCGTTCTTGTTGATGTTGTAGCCGTCTGGCGAAGCGTTGATCACGATCACGTCTGCACCGGCGCGGCGCAACGCTTCCGGCGCGACCACGGAAGTGGCGCCGTTGGCGCAGTCGGCCACGACTTTCAGTCCTTTCAGCGGTGTCGGCTGGGACTTGTCAGGCCCAATGGGGGCGATGGTGGACACCAGATGGTCGATATACAGGTTGGTTGCGGTTGCCGTGTCGTGGCTGATGCGGCCCACACCGGCACCGGTCGGACGTTCCCAATCCTGGCCGAGCACACTTTCGATTTCGTCTTCTTTGGTATCAGGCAGTTTGAAACCGCCACGTGCGAAGAATTTGATGCCGTTGTCGGGCATGGGATTATGGGATGCGGAAATCACGGCACCCATTTCCACATTCAGCACGGAAGTCAGGTATGCGACACCCGGAGTTGGAATAATGCCCGCGTCGATCACGTCAAATCCGCCTGCGGACATGCCTGCGGACAGTGCCGCTGCAAGAAAATCGCCGGAAACGCGAGTATCGCGGCCGACCAGTGCACGGCGACGACCGTCGAATTCGCTTTTGTCTCCGTCATCGCCAAGCACGCGCACCGCAGCATCGCCCAAATCCAACGCAAGCTGTGCGGTCAAAGCCCTATTCGCCAATCCTCGAACACCGTCTGTTCCGAACATACGTGGCATGAGTCTCAAGTCCTCGCTATCTCAAGTTATATTGCCGTGCACCATCGTACTCAACGGGTTCACCATTCAACGAAATAGTCGACAGCATGTTGCGATACCTGCAAATCACAGTATGCGATGTCAGGCGAACCGCAGTATGCAATGTCATGAGATTTCCACAATCTCAAGTTTCTTGCAATCTTACTCCCATCCTCCGATTCCGACCGACTGGGCCATTATGGGCCCGAAAGACCCACTGTCCATAACCGTTATGGGACCGGCTTTTGTTCGGGATGGCTTGTCTGGAAGCAAACAAGCCCGGACTGGCAGCGAGATAAGTCACGCCGTCAGTCCGGGCTTGCGATGCAATATCACAGAGTGATATCAGATGCAGTTACCAAAAGTAGCTACCAAAAACAACTACTGCAGTGGTGTCAGGAACGGCATCAGAGGGACGCGTTGAAATCGCGCACCTTGAGCGTGCGATGCGACGATTCAACATTGCCGCGCACAATGCGCTGCAACGCGTTGTCGGCGTCCGCATGTGAAGCCAGCCAAGCATCACCGAGATCCACCAGCGTGGCCGGATCGGCATAGCTCGGGTACAGGCCTTCCAGCAGAGCCTCAGCCATGTGGAAGGTCTTGTTCTTCCAAATCCAGTCAGCAACCTCGAAATACTTGGCCGCATACGGTTCAGCCAAGTCGGCACGTGGAGTGGATGCGAAGCCGCGGGCCACGGATTCCAACTGCATGTTGGTCAGCTCGTCGTTGTGCAAAGCCTCGTTCCAAGCCCATTCCTTGGCTTCCGCAATGCCTGCGACCGCACGTGCACCCAATGCGAACTCACGGTTCTCAGTGGTTTCGCGCTTGGCAAGTTCCACGTCGATGTCGCTCTGGCCAATGGCGTTGATCGTGCTCAACGCGTTGATGATGGTCCAACGGAAATTATTGTCAATCTCCAAGCCGTCAAGCTTCACGGAACCATCGAGCAGACCCTTCGCATTCGCTTCGAACGCAGCATCGCCCGGCTCACCATAACCCAAGTAAGCGGTGATCAGCTGGAACTGCTCGTCGGAACCGGCTTCGGCAGCCTGAGCCAGCTTGAACAGTTCGGCAGCCACATGCTCCACCACTTCGGCACGGTCGGCCGGAGCGGTGTAATGCCATGCGGTGGTGCTGACCTGCGCCAAAGCGTAACGGAACGTGGTGGACTCATGTTCCGTGGCGAGCGCAGCCAAAGAGGTTTCGATGAACTGCTTTGCCGGCAATTCGCCGTCACGAGTCATATCCCAGAATGCAAGCCAAATCACGGAACGAGCCAGCGCATCGTCGAAACGATACAGGTTCTCCGCAGCGAACTTGAGGCTCTTCTCATCGAAGCGCAGCTTCGTGTATGTCAAATCGTCGTCATTCACCAAAATCAGCGCCGGACGTGCCTTGCCGGCAGCCGCTTCGACAATCGTCAGTTCGCCGTCAACATCAAGTTCGAACTGGTCGGTACGCACAATCTTGCCGGTCTCCGGATCCTCATTGTAGAAGCCGACAGCCAGACGATGTGCACGCAGCACCGGATGTTCAGCCGAAGCGGACTGGCGCAACGCAAGCTGCCGAATCGTACCATCCTCGTTTTCCTCAACTTCGGTAGCGATGGTGTTGATGCCGGACTGTTCAAGCCACTGGGCGCTCCACGCCTTGAGATCGCGGCCGGACGTCAACTCAAGTTCAGCCAGCAGATCGGCGAGCGTAGCGTTGGAGTACGCATGCTTGTCCAAATAGTTGTTGATGCCCTTGAAGAACTTCTCACGACCCACATAGAACACGAGCTGCTTCAGCACGGAAGCACCCTTGGCATAGGTGATGCCGTCGAAATTGACATACGTGTCGTTCAGATCGTTGATCGGCGCGACGATCGGGTGGGTGGTGCTCAGCTGATCCTGGCGTAGTGCCCAGCTCTTCTCGCCGGAGCTGAACGTGGCCCAAGCGTCCTTCCATTCCGTGGCTTCGGCAGTAGCAAGGGTGGATGTGAACTCAGCGAAAGACTCGTTAAGCCACAGGTCGTTCCACCACTTCATGGTCACGTAATCGCCGAACCACATGTGTGCAAGCTCGTGCAGCACGGTGACGACACGGCGCTCGGCATACGCGTCGGTGACCTTCGATTCGAACACGTACTGGTCGCGGATAGTGACCATGCCAATGTTCTCCATAGCGCCGGCATTGTATTCCGGCACGTAAATCTGGTCGTACTTGGCGTACGGATACGGCACGCCCCAAGTCTTCGCATAGAAGGCAAAGCCCTTCTTGGTGATGTCGAACAGGTAGTCGACATCCTTGGCGAACGCTTCGGCGAGCGCCTGACGGCAGTACATGGCCATCGGCACGGTGCGGCCGTCTTCGTTGGCGTATTCGGTATGCCATTCGGCGTATGGGCCTGCGCAGATGGCGGTGAGATAGGAGCTCATGGTCGGCGTGGATTCGAACACCCACAGTTTGGTGGTTTCGGCTTCGTGCGTGCCGAGCGTGCCGTCTTCGGTAACGGTTTCGTTGTCGGTCACGGATGCGGCAGGCATGTTGGAGGTGACGATCCATGACTTGGCCGCAAGCACGGAGAAGTCGAACACGGCCTTGATGTCAGGCTGGTCGAACACGGCGTACACGCGACGGGCATCCGGCACTTCGAACTGGGAGTACAGATAGATGTTGCCGTCGGACGGGTCGACGCTGCGGTGCAAGCCTTCACCGGTGTTGGAATACTGGCACAGCGCCTTGACGGTCACTTCGTTGTGCGCTTCGAGGTTCTTCAGTTCGATACGGCTGTCGGCGAACGCTTCGGCCGGATCGAGAGTTGCGCCGTTGAGCACGATTTCGCTCACTTCGGTGGCGATCAGGTCGAGGAAGCTGGTAGCCCCCGGCTCAGCGTCGAACGTGATGGTGGTTTCAGAACCGAAATTTTTGGCTCCACGGGTCAGGTCAAGTTTGACCGTGTAATGAACCGGTGCTGCGATAACGCTTTTACGTTCTTCCGCTTCGATTCGGGTGAGATTTGCTCCTGGCATGTCACTCCTTTTTATTGGGAAATTCCTATTTGTGGAATAGGAGACGGCGCAACCGATTGTGCCGGTTACGCCGTCCTTCTTTTGATTATGTAATCAACAATTATTGACGATCTGTCGATATTTCAATATTATTTCAATATTAATTTCGCCGAAATCAGCGATATTGCGAAAAATATTGACTATCTGTCGATTCATCATTGCGCCGCGTTCAATCCCATCGCTTCGTCAACATCCTGCGCAATATCGGCAACGACCGGAACGATCATCGGCTTGCGATGCAGCTGACGTGCGACCCAGCTACCCAACGTACGACGCATGATCTGCTGAAGCTTGTACGTATCGCGCGTACCAGTCATCATCGCATCCTGCAATTGCTCGACGATCTGATGACGGACCTTGTCGAATTCGCTTTCGTCTTCGGCAACCGCGTTGAGATAGATCTTCGGACCTGCGACAACGTCAGCGGTTTCCGTATCGACAACGACGAAGCTCGACACGAAACCTTCCGTGCCTAGAATACGACGCTTCTCAAGCTCTTCCTCGGTAAGTTCGCCAACGGAATCGCCGTCAACGTACACGTAACCGCATGGCACGGAACCGACAACAGCAGCCTGGCCGTGGTACAAATCGACCACGTCGCCATCTTCAGCGAGCACCACATTCTGCGGATCGACACCCGTCTTAACCGCAATCATGCCGTTCGCCACCAAATGGCGGTTCTCACCATGAATCGGCATGGCGCACTTCGGCTTGACGATGTTGTACATGTACAGCAGTTCGCCCTCATTGCAGTGGCCGGACACATGCACGGCGGCATTGTCTCGATTGACCACGCGGGCACCAAGCTGCACCAGCTTGTTGATGATCTTGTACACGCCATGCTCGTTGCCTGGAATCAGGGAGCTCGCAAGAATGACCGTGTCGAATTCGTTGATGGTGATGTCGCGATGGTTGCCGTCGGCGATGCGGCCAAGTGCGGCCATCGGTTCGCCTTGGGAACCAGTGCACATGTAGACGAGCTTGTCATCCTGCACGTCATGAGCCTTCTTCAGATCGATGACCGTGTCTTCAGGAAGCCTCAAGTAGCCCAAATCCGCAGCAATGGACATGTTGCGAACCATGGAACGGCCCACGAACACCACCTTGCGGCCATACTTGTGAGCGGCGTCAACAACCTGCTGCACGCGGTGCACATGGCTGGAGAAGCTGGCCACAATGATCTTGCGCGTGGCCTGGGCGAATGCCTGATCAAGCGCTGGACCAATGGTGGTTTCCGGCTTGACGAAGCCTGGAACCTCAGCGTTGGTGGAATCCATCATCAGCAGATCCACGCCCTTTTCACCAAGCTTGCCGAACTCCACCAAATCGGTGATGCGATGGTCGAGCGGCAGCTGATCGAGCTTGATATCGCCGGTATCGATGAGGCTTCCGGCCGGAGTCTGCACGAACACAGCCAAAGCGTCCGGAATGGAATGCGTGACGTTCACAAACTCAAGATTGAACGGACCGACCTTCAGCTTGTCGCGTCCCTTGACCTCAACCAGTCGCGGATTGATGCGATGCTCCTTGCACTTGGCTTCGACGAAAGCCAACGTGAGCTTGGAACCGATCAGCGGAATATCAGGACGAAGCTTCAGCAGATACGGCACGCCACCGATATGATCCTCGTGGCCGTGGGTGAGCACCAGAGCATCGACCTTGTCGAGACGATCCTTGATGTAATGGAAGTCAGGCAGGATCAAATCAACGCCCGGCTGCTCCTCTTCAGGGAAAAGCACACCGCAGTCGATGAGCAGCAGATGGCCGTTGTATTCGACCACGTTCATGTTACGGCCGATTTCACCAAGACCGCCAAGGGGCACGATGCGCATGGAACCCTTGCGGTACTTCGGCGGAGCGATCAACACGTCATCCTGCTGGGGTGCGGTGGTCTGCGGGGCAAGACGGGAATTACGACGGTTGCCGGCAGAAGAGCTTGCCGCATTGGAATTCTTGGATTTCCTAGCAGGCTTGACGCTTTTCACATTCTTGACGCTCTTCGCGCTCTTCGTGCCCTTGGAGGAGCCACTACCATTGCCGCGGGAACCGCCACGACCAGAAGACTTCGCCCTCTTGGAAGTCGTTTCGGCCTTGTTGGCCTTCTCGGAGCTTACAGACTTCGCAGATTTCACATCCGCGGTCTGGGTGTTTTCAGTGCGCTTGGCAGCTTTGCTGCCGCGCTTGTGCGTAGTTACTGTTTTGGTTTCTTCTATAGCCATTTCCTAGTTGGATTTCTATTACTAATTGTCTCCGCCTGTGCGGAAACGAGGAATTCAGTAAGTTTGCTGTATTACGGCAAACGTATTACGGCAAACCGGTAGTCGCAATGCTTGCCGTAATCACCATTGCAAATCAGTGTCGTAAACATCGCTACTGCAGGTACGGCAATCATCGCAATAATCGCAATCACAGCAAGCCGGAAGCGCGCATGCCATCCTCCGCGCGCTTAATCTCAGCTTCGCCCGGACCGACGTTCGGCAAACGCATCGTCGTGGAATCGAGAACGCCACGCACCTTCAACGACGCCTTCGCCATAACAGCTTGGAAACCGTTGCCATTCATCGCTTCGACCAGTGGGGCAAGCTGCACGGCAATGCGCTGCGCCTCATGAATGTCGCCACTATCGAACGCAGCAGCCAAATCACGCATCGGACCGGATGCGACATGCGCGATCACGGAAATAATGCCGACCGCGCCAACCGAAAGGAACGGCAGGAACAGACCGTCATCGCCCGAATACCAAGTTAAACCGGTTTCCATACGCTTACGCACGGCACCCGCGATATCTCCGGTGGCGTCCTTGACCGCCTTGACATGATCAAGTTCAGCCAAACGACAGTAGGTTTCCAACTGAATGTGCAAACCGGTACGGCCAGGCACATCGTAAACGATAATCGGCTTGTCGGCGGAATCATTGACCGCCTTGTAGTGACGGAACACGCCTTCCTGCGACGGGCGCGAATAGTACGGAGCGACCACAAGCACCGCATCGGCGCCCGCCTCCTGGGTCTGCTCCACCATGCGCACGGTGTGGGCGGTATCATTAGAACCCGCGCCGGAGATGACCGGCACGTCCACGACCTCCTTGACTGCTTGTACCAGCTCGACCTTCTCCTCCATGTGGGTGGTGGGAGACTCGCCAGTGGTGCCATTGACCACCAAGCCATCCGCACCGTCGGCAACAAGCTGCTTCGCAAGCTTCTGTGCGGCCTCGAAATCAACGGAACCATCGGCCTTCATGGGGGTGACCATGGCCGGAAGAATACGTCCGAAAGGAGCAGGATCAAGAAGATGCATAGTACCGTCAGTCATGGTACCAACGGTACTTCCCGCCACGGACGCCGAAGCGTCCGAGTTCGTGACCATATCGCAATATGAACTACCTCCCCGAGACCAAAATCCCCCAGCAAGTGGAAGAATCGGTACGCTTAGCCGCATACTCAGGTGGATTCAAGCCAAATGACTTCACGATTTTGATCTGGTGACCGCACGATTTCGGAATATCGCACGATCTTGATTTCCTGACCGCACGACAATCCAAAACAGTGCGGTCACCAAGAGGGAAAAATACGGCCACCAGAACAAACTCAGGCAAGGTATTGGGTAGGGTTCTGTTCGAACTTGGCGGCGCAGCCCGGGTTGCAGAAGTAGTAGGTGGTGCCGTTGTACTCGCGGGTAGCTGCAGCGGCGGCCGGATCGACGCTCATGCCGCAGACCGGATCCTTGGCGAGCACGCTCTGGTCGGCGCCGGCAGTGTGGCCGCAGCAGGAGTGCGCGCCGCCCATGCCTTCCATACCCTCGTGCATGCCTTCCTTCTTGGCCTTGTGATCGCTGAACAGTCCCATGATGAATCCTTTCTGACTATGGTTGTTGTGATTATTATCGTTCGGGTTCGGCTGGCGAACCCGATACGTCCTGTTTGCGGCACGCACCGCCTTGTCTGGATCGAACAGGCGCAGTCGGCTCGCATTCGTCACCACGCACAGCGACGAGAACGCCATGGCAGCGCCCGCGATCATCGGATTGAGCATCATGCCGGTGAACGGGTAGAGCACGCCCGCCGCAATGGAAATGCCGATGCTGTTGTAGCCAAGGGCGAATCCAAGATTCTGCGCGATATTGCGCATGGTGGCATGGGTCAGATCAAGCGCATGCACCAAACCCATCAGAGAGCCATTCATCAATGTCACGTCCGCGGACTGGATCGCCACATCCGTGCCTGTTCCAATGGCGAATCCCACATTCGCACGGGCAAGTGCAGGAGCATCGTTGATACCGTCGCCTACCATGGCCACCGTATAGCCTTGCGCCTGCAGTTTTGCGATTTCGTCCGCCTTGTTTTCCGGTCGCACTCCAGCGATCACGTTGCTGACGCCAACTTGATTTGCCACGGCATGTGCCGTTGTTTCGTTGTCTCCGGTGAGCATCACCACGTTGACGCCATGCGATTTCAAAGCTGCGATGGCCTGTTGCGAATCGGGTTTTACCGTGTCGGCAACGGCCACGATTCCCGCAAGCTCGCCGTCGACCGCTGCAAGCATCGGCGTTTTCCCTTCCGCCGACAGCCGTTCCATAGTCTCGATGATGTCATCGAGATCCTCGTTGCCGACGCTCGGCATGGCCACGTCAAGATCGTCGATCAGATCGGTATTGCCAACAGCGATACTATGTGACGCGACGTGCGCAGTGACTCCCCGCCCGGAAATCGCGCGGAATTGCGTTGCCTCACCTAACGTAAGATGCTTTTCTTGCGCTCCGGCAACGATCGCGGCGGCAAGAGGATGTTCGGAATCCCGTTCGGCACTGGCTGTGATCGCCAGCAAATCATCTGGCATTTCACGCCATTTTCCAAGCGGAAGCACGTCGGTCAACGACGGTTTACCAGCGGTGATCGTACCTGTTTTGTCAAGCACGACAGCATTGATTTTGCCGCACGTCTCCAATGCTTCGGCGGAACGAATCAGCACACCCATTTGCGCGGCGCGACCGGTCGAAACCGTTACGGAAAGCGGTGTGGCAAGACCCAATGCGCACGGGCATGCAATCAGAAGCACCGAAACCGCCGCCACCAGCGCATGCACCACGCGCGGTTCCGGCCCAAACGCAAACCACAATGCGCACGACCACACGGCGATCAGCACCACAATCGGCACGAAAATACCGGAAATCTTATCCGCCAGGCGCTGTACCGGAGCTTTGGAACTTTGCGCGGATTGCACCAATCCAATGATCTGCGCGAGCACCGTGTCTTTGCCGACTTTTGTGGCACGATACCGCAACGATCCGGTACCGTTGATCGTGGCACCGGTCACATTGTCGCCAGCCTGCTTCAGCACCGGCATGGATTCGCCGGTGATCATGGATTCGTCGACAGACGATGAACCGGAAATAACCGTGCCGTCAACGGGAAGTTGTTCGCCCGGACGAATCGCAATAATATCTCCGACCAGCACCTGATCGACCGGAATTTCCTCTTCGATTTCATTACGCACCACGCGAGCGGTTTTCGGCTGCAGTTTCGCCAATGCACGCATGGCTTCTCCCGTACCGACGCGAGCGCGCGCTTCAAGCAATTGCCCGACCAGCATCAGCGTGATGACCACACCAACCGCTTCAAAATACGGTTCTCGAGCATTCTCAGGCAGAATCTGAGGCACAAACGTGACCACACACGAGTAGGCAAACGCGAATACCGTACCCAAACTGACCAATGCGTTCATTTCCGGAGAGCGGTGAATGATCGCAGCGAAACCGCTACGAAAAATCGGTAATGCGGCATAGCACATCACCGGCAGCATCAGTATGAACTGCGCCCAATTCGGCATCGGATACAGCATCAACATCGTAGAAGCGAATACCGGAATCGTAACGATGGCAGACACAATAAGCCGCGTAACCAATGCTCGCATTTCACGAGATGCGGAAAAATCATCTGAAGAACCAGCAGAAACAGAAGAAAAATCAGAAGAAGTATCAACGGATTCATACGATGTTTCATCAACAGCAGTCTGTTGCGATTGCATAGGAACATGAGATTCTGCATTATTCGGATTTTCTTCCGACGCTGAATGCTCGTCCTGCATTGCAGCATGATGTTTTCCCGGCAACACACGCAACGTGCCATGCAGCATGTTCATACCGCACGCAAAACCGTACTCCCCCGGCCTATCAGGATGAATCGTCAACGTCGTTGTACGGAAAGGAGGTAATGCAAGATCGACGCCGAAATCGGAGAACACTACGTGCGACGAGCATTCGCCGTCTTCTTTTCGATCGAAGATCAACCGCAAAGGCAAACCAGCCTCGGCTTCGATGACTGCCGGACTGTACCCGCCTTTGACTTCGACGACCGCCTCTTGCACGCCGTTGTCAGCACGGGCGCGGAACGCTTTGCGCGGCGCGAAAAAGAACCACAAAACGGCTACCGTCACAGCCAATGCGACGATGATGGCAATCAGAGCCTGCATGTTTCACCGGTTTCCATATTGCATTCGTTTCGATTCGGACAGTCACACTGTATACCAGCACTTGAGCTAATTGCTAAGAGTCAGCGCACAGCTTTATTACGTAGGTATACGACGATATGAATAATCCCCAAATCGCCGATGCCTGAAATAAGCCAACATCAGCGGTTTGGGGACCATTTACCGTTCAACTGTAAGGATTTACAGGTCGAGGAAGTTGTCGAGGCCGACGGTCACACCCGGGTATGCACCAGTGGAGACCTTGCGAACGGCCAGCAGCACGCCCGGCATGAAGGAGATGCGGTCGAAGCTGTCGGCGCGAATGGTCAGCTGCTCGCCGTCGTTACCGAACAGGGCTTCCTCATGGGCATTGAGGCCACGCAGACGCACGGCGTGCACATGAATGCCGTCAACCACTTGGCCACGGGAACCGCCATCGGTTTCGGTGGCATCCGGAACAGGGCCAAGACCCGCTGCCTTACGAGCTACGGCAATACCCTGCGCGGTATGGAATGCGGTGCCGGACGGAGCATCCACCTTGTTCGGGTGGTGCAGTTCGATCACTTCGGCGGATTCGAAGTACGGAGCCGCAACCTTGGCGAAATAGTCGGCAAGCACGGCGGAAATGGCGAAATTCGGCGCTATGAACACGCTCTGGCCCTCGCGAGGCGCGGCAGCGAGCGCGGCACGCACCTGATCGAGCTTCTCTTCGGTCCAACCGGTGGTGCCCACCACCACGTCAACACCTTGCGCCACGAGTGCGCGCACATTGTCAAGAGACACGCTCGGCACGGTGAACTCCACCACCACGTCAGTATTTTCGGGGGTAATTTGGCTCAGGTCGTCGCCAGCGTCAAGCGCGAGCGCCAGTTCGGTGTCGTCCGCGTTGTTCACAGCGTCGACCACGTGGGAACCCATGCGCCCTTTGGCGCCAACTACAGAAACCTTGATCATTGCAACTCCTTCAGGCGTTCTGGCTGCATCCATCTGTAACAGCTTTCTATGATTCCAACGAATCCAACAATAGAATACAATTGCCCGAACATAATCCTCACGATCATTTTCGGGCAATTTCTAGAATGCTTAATCCACATAGTATCTATGAATCACAGATCATCTATGAATGCTGTAAAACATTTCGACGCGTGATCACCCAGCCGATCAGGGCGAACGGGATCGAGGCGAGCACGAAAATCCACGGTAGCATAAGGCTCACGTCGGGTGTGGCGTGATCCAGTATGATACCGGTGATCATCGAGCCGAATGATGCGCCGACAGTTCCCGCAGTGCTCACCCAGGAAAGGCCTTCGGTCAACGACTCTTCAGGAACGGTTTCTTTCATCACGAGGTTGCCCGATGCGAACACCGGCGAAACAGCCAGACCGGTGAGAATTTCCACAATGCCTATTACGATCAGATTGCCTTGGCACAGGTGAATTACAAAGAAGCCGGCTGTGATCGCCGCAAGGAACATGATCATGTAACGCCAACGGGATCCTTTGAGCTCAAGCGTTCCGAAAACCAGCGCGCCCATACACGAACCGACCGCTAGCATCGCCAGCTGCACGCCGAGCACGGAATCAAGATGCAACGATTTCATGACGGCTGTCATGGACGTGTCGAATGCGGTGAAACTCATGTTGAATATGATGAAAACCAGCAGCAACGGAATCACGCCAGCATAAGTGAAAATGCTGCGTTTCTTGCGATTACCACTCGTCTTCAATTGCGCAATGGTCAGCCTGTTGCGCAGTGCGGAACCTGAATCGCCAGTATTGCTGGCATCGCCATCGATAGTCAATCGCACATCGGCATCGTCTAAAGAGGCCGAAACGACCTTGACTTCATGCACGACCGGCGGCTGCGTGTCTTTCAATGTGAAGAAAATGGTACCGCCAAGGGCGCAGGCAATCGTTGGCACGAACAACTGCGAAACAGGGTGCACTGAAGCTGCAAGGAACGCTGCGAGAATCGGTCCGAAAATGAATACGATTTCGTCAATGGCGGATTCCATGGCGTATGCGGTGTTCAATAGTTCGCCGTTGCCGGTGCGGTCGAGCACGTACGCCCAGCGGGTACGCACGAGTGCGCCGAACGAGAATTGCGTAAGGCCCATCACCACGGCCAGCATGAACAGCAATGGAATCGGCACGCGCACCAGTGCGGCGAATGCGAAACCAAGCATGGTGATGATTTGCACGACAAGCACCATCGAACCGACCTTACGCTGGCCGAATCGGTCGAACAGTCGCGCGTACAGTGGCGTGACCGCTGCGGTGGCGAGCACATATGCGGCGCTCATCACGCCTGCGATCGTCCAATTGTCGTACAGGTGGTTGAGTGCGAGAATAATGCCGAGGCCCATCATCGACATCGGCAGTCGCGCCAAAGCTCCGGAAGCGCAGAACGCTTTGGTTCCCGGAATGGAGAACAATACGGAATATGGCGACTTCGGGGTTTCGGTTGCGCTGGTGGCAGCCATGCTTATCGCTCCTTAACTTTCGTTGCGTCCGGCACGTGTGCCCGCCCACACATGCTGCACGAGGGTAGCGGCGCTCCTCCACAACGCTGCACGTAGTGCGTTACCCTACGTGCAGGCTGGAAAGCGCCGCTTTCCCAACGATGATCAAGAACAAGCAGGATGCATACACGCGTCCTTTGGCGCACCAGCACTAGTCGTTGTCGGATTGTTTCGGAATTCCGTAGCTCAACTCGGCAAGGATCTCTTCTTCTGTTTTGTCGGCGGCGTTCAGCTGCCGATTGCCCTCAACGGGCTCACTCAGATAGTAGAGGCAGGCGTCGATACGACCACGCGTGGGCGCTTCCATTGCCGACAGCAACAGCCGATACATATCCAACTGCACTAATTTTTCTTGTATTTCTTCTTTTTTCCTAGGCTTTTTTCCAGTTTTCCAATCAACTATCGTATATTGTTTCGATCGGTCCTTTTCGTTGAGACCTCCGAAGAACACCGCGTCAAGCTTGCCGTTGATGATGGTGCCCAATTGCGGCATATTGACGACGATCTGCCGTTCCGCCCACGCGGGCTTACGTTGCGCCCATGCCGACGTGGCAAGACGCTGCTGCCAATCGAACAATGCATTGTTTTCCATCGCATTTTCCGCTGCATTTTCGACCGCCGCATTATTTTCTTGAGATTGCATCCCATTGTTGCGTTTGATTTCGGCAAGCATCGACGATCTCGATTCAGCTACGCGCGTATTTCCGTTGCCTTCAGCACCGCCGACGATGCAAGCAATATCCACATCGGCCATAATGAACCGTTCCGCCCACGCATGGAACTGCGTGCCTAACTGCGCGGCTGGCGACGCGACATTGGGGATCGGACGCACGAGCCCACGCCAGTAGGCGCGGGCGCCACGATCGTTCATCATGCCCGCGCGCGCCTGCAGGGAGGTGACGTTCTGACGGCCGGACGCAAGAATCTTCTCGCCTTGCGCACGCACCGACCGGTCGAACGCATCCTGCGATGCGTCGGCCAACATGTCGGGCATGAGATTGCCATCATCGACCAACAGCTGCGCGCAATGCAGCAGCGAACCGGCCGAACCGAGCGCAACGTCATCAGCAACAGCATCCACGCCCACGCCGGTATCCAGGTCCGCAGCGCCGGCGACCATCGCATCACGCACCTGATTGGCGGACGAACGCAACATTTCGCAAGTCTCTTCAGTCAAAGCGCACGGCCATGGCAGGAATCGCTCGCCTTCCAGAGGCTCAAGCGGTGCGTTCCAGGCGTCACCGACCACCGCATCCTCGAAATCGCAGGCATGCTCGCCCACGAAATATCCGCTTGGCAATGGCGCACCAATCGAATGCAAGCTGGAAATGCCATTTTCGGAAGCATTATTCCCGGAAATACCATCTCCAGAAAAAACGGCATCCGCACCATCCTCAACTTCCACGTTATCGCCCAGATTGCTCGGTTCATTCACTCTGGAAACGATATTAAGCATGGAGTCACACACTTCCTGCCAGAAATTCGACGGTTTGGCCACTTGTTTACGCTCACCCACGGCACGCGGATCACGGCTTTCCACATTCGTTTCGCTATAGGTGAGCAGCGCCTCATGGCGGGCGCGGGTCAACGCCACGTATGCGAGACGACGCTCGTCGGCATGCAAGCGGCGGCCATATTCCTCGCTCTGCGTCAAATACAGTCCGTCCGGATCGACGCCTTCCATGTCGTCAACATTCATGGTGCGCAGGGTGCCGAACACTTCATCATCGATGATTTCCGCATCTTCCAACGCTTCCAGGGCCTCCAATGGATTCCAGCCGACGAGCGCGTCATGGGGGAATCGCGGCAGAATATCCGCATCCACGCGCACAGGAACAGGCACCGCGGCGGGATTCGTCAGCCACGTTTTGGCGTTTTCATGGTATTCAGGCGGCGTCCATACGCCATCTTGGAAACCATTGAGATGCGTTTCGTCAACGACAACGCTCAGGTTGTCGCCCTTGTTACTGGGAAATCCGCCATCGGTCATGCCGACCACGGCCACGGCATCCCATTCAAGCCCCTTCGACTGGTGCACGGTCATCAACACCACGTCGACGGGCACATCGGGGGCCACCGCGTTCTCTTCGGAAGCGTCGCGCAGCGAATCCACCCATGAGATGAACGCACGCAGGCTCGGCAAGCCTTGCGATGCGATCTCCTGCATGTACGTGTCGACGAGTTTCATCACAGCGTCGATCGGCGACTTGGCGAGCGCCACGTGGGAGGCGTCAAGCGTGACCTCGGCATGATCGGCACGCATATGCCGAGCCAACAGCATGTCGATGTCAAGATTCAACGCCGTAATGGCTTCGCGAACCACTTCCGGCAGCGGGTGGCCGAGCACGCGCTGCACTTGGCGGAGCGTATCCGCGGCACGAAGCACCGCCTGCACTCCCCTGCGGCTCAGCCTGCCATCGATGAGTTGTTCAAGATCGTCTCGTAGCATGAGATCCACCAGAAAAACAGCATTCGGCACTTGGTCGCGATATTCGCGCACAATGGATCGGATTTCAGCATTCGACAGACCAGAATCGGAAATCGTTTCGCTATTTTCGGAATTACTGGTTTTCCTGGAATCACCGGAATTCCCAGCTTTTGTGGTCTGTGCCGGAACAATTCCCGCCGATATGAGCGCACGATACCGGTACACCGTATTCATCCTCTCCGCCGTGTCCGCAAGCGCCTGCAGATCGTCGGCTTCAACGGCGAATCGTGGCGTCGCCAGCAGTCGCATAAGCGCCGCACTGTCGGTATGGTCGCTGACCACGTGCAGCAGGGCGAACACATCCCGCACTTCCGGACGTTCCAGCAGGGCCGCCTGTCCCACGACCAGCGTGGTCAGCCCGGCCTGCTCGAGCGCTTCCGCGTATTGCGACATGGTTCCTTTGGATCGGAACAGCACCGCCACATGCGGGCGATTGTCTTTCGCGCCATGGTCGAGGTCACGCGCAGAGGGCGTATGCAAGGCGATCGCATGTTTGGCGAAGCGCACGACCGCGTCGACTTCTTGGCCGAATGTGGCGAATCCGAGCACGCCAATCGTGCCTTCGGGGGCTTCTTCGATGTTGGAGAGTGCAGGCACGTCGACTTCGCGCATCAGCGAGCTGCTGAGGCGTCTGGCTGGCAGGCGCAACGGTTTGGTGAGATTGTTCGCCGCTTCGAGCACCATGCGCGAATTGCGCCGTGTCACCGTCAATGCGAACGGTTTTCTGGTGGCATCCATGCCGAAATCGTGTTGCAGCATGCGGAATGCGCCCGGGCTTGCGCCTCGCCATGCGTAGATCGACTGGAAGGGGTCGCCGACCGCGTTGACCGCGCTGCGATGCGTATTGTCAGCGTGGAACAGCGCGCTCAGCAGTGCGGCCTGCGTGGTGGAGGTGTCTTGGTATTCGTCGAGAAGCACATGCGAGTAACGTTTACGGTACGTTGCGCCGATGGATGGGAATCGGGAGACCAGTTGGAATGCCGCGATGGTGAAATCGCTGAATTCCGCCATATTGCAGGCGCGTTTTTCGGCATGATAATCAAGCACGAGGTCGAGCAGCAAGTTGCGCTGCTTGGCGACGGATGCGAGTTGCGTACTGTTGTATACGCACATGCTGTGTCCGAGTTCGCGGTATTTCTCCAGTTTCTTTTCGTAATCCGCATCGGAATCCTTTTTCAGCCGTTTCGGCGGTTTTGGGGATTTCGGCTGCTCAGTTGGCACGGTTTCGCCGTCAAGCGCCTTATCAACCTGTCTGATGAACGCTTCATCCCAGTCGCGCACACGTTGCACCGCCTCGTCGAAGCTGGTGCAGCCGCTGCCGATCATAGCTCCGGAAATGGCGTTAGACAGGGCGAATACGTTGCCCGCTATGGTGTTGAACGATTTCAGATCGCCGTCGAACGCCATGAGATCGACCATATGCTTGTCGAGCACGGTGTGGATGAGCTGCATGGCTCCGGCCTCGCTCAATGGCTGCGTGTTTTGGTCGAAGCCGACAAGCAGTCCGTATTGACGCACAATGGATTGGAAGAAAGCGTCGTACGTGGAGACTTCCGGTTTGAGGAACGTCATATTCGCCGATTTCAGCCCACGTTCACGCTGGTTGCGGCTCACGGCTGCGGACACGCGCGACAGCAGTTCCGAAGCCGCTTTGCGCGTGAAAGTCAGTCCGAGGATTTTTTCGGGGTTCACGCCTTGTTCGATCAGTGTGATGATTCGTCTGGTCATTGTGTAGGTTTTGCCCGATCCGGCACCGGCGACCACCACCACATCCTCATAGGAGGGCGCTTGGATAACGGCGGCCTGCTCCGGACTGTCGGTGAATTTCATGGTTCCGCTCATGCCGTTCTCCTTTCGAATACGGTGTTCTGTTCGCCCGCGCAGGCCGGGCAGACCGCAGTGTTCCTGCAATATTTCATATGTTCCGATGTTGGCCTTGCCGTGATTTCGTTTGCCCTGCTGGCTGCGGCCGCGTAGAAGACCCTGGCGATCATGGTGAGAGACCATACCGCCATGGTGTCTCGCAAGCCGACGAATTCACTCCAATGCTCGTCGCTCACTTCCATCGGTGGAAGCATCTCGTCGAGTCCGTCTTGGAAATCCTTGTCAAGTTTTTTGACGTAGTAACGCGGCACGAATGCGCCCGTATTTAGACTTCCGCTCGCAAACAACGCCTGCTGCATATGCGATTCGGCGGCGGTGTTGCCATATGGTGCCGGGAATGCATGCTTCGTTACGTGGAACAGCGCGCTTTGCGTGATGTTCGGCGCAGCAGCCACCGCCTGTGCCCCATGCAGACCGCTTCCTTCGGGGAACACGAGTCCCAGCTGGTAGCAGACGAGCTGCAGATCGTTGAACAGGCCTTCGCCGTTCGGACTTGCACCGGTTTTGTAGTCGATCAGACGCACTTGCTGCGTGCCGTCCGCCATATCACGACGTTCCACACGGTCGATTCTGCCGGTCAAGCGCACGGTGAGATGTTCGCCCATGCCTGTTTGAGGCCATCCTCCAACCAACGTTCCCATAATGGCGATCAATTCGTTTCGTGAAATCGCATGAATGCCGTCCATCGCATTGTAGGCTGCGAGAATATCGTCGAAATCGAATTTTGCGGTGAATTTCAGTTCAGGTTCGGCTTTCGTGAGTTTTCCAACGCTGAACGCATCATTGTTTTTAATTGGATAATCACCATGATTCGATTGAACGAAATACGTGGCGATGTTACGCAACGCATCCTTCGCCTGTTCATCTTTTTTCAATGCCTGATATCGTTGCGCGGGATCGGTGATGCCGTTCAGATCGCCGCGTAGACGCTCATATTCGGCATACATTTGCTCGGTGATCGCGTCGATGTTGTCCATATCGCTGATGGCGGTGTGCTGTTCCGGCATGTCAAGTCCGGCTTCGGTGGCTTTCTGCGCCACCGTGTGGATCAGCGAGCCAAAATTCGTGGCGACGCTGCCCATGCGCGGGCCGGAGAAACGGTTTTCAAGCATCCAGCACACCGGGCACGCCCACAGATTGTCCACCGCGGACGGAGACAGGGTCACCACGTCGGATTGCCGTGTCTTGCCATCTTGAATCGTTTCCCGTTCAGCGAGTGAAACAGGCTCCTCCACGAACGGCCAACAATCGGGATCAGCCGCCCTAATGCCTCGAGAGGCCAGCAATGCCAATGTTTCAGCGGCGTCACGGGCCTTCGGGCTGTTCGACGGTTCCATCGCAAGCACGCTTCGCGCGGCCGCGATCAAACCACGGGGATCGGATTCAAGTCCCGCATAATCGCCCTGACTGCCGATCGCCGCATATTCGCGCCGTTCCATATCGGCGTCTCTATCGCGGTCAAACCATTCCGGCACATATCCGTACAGAAAATCAGATGGCACGTGGTCGTCGTTCAGCACGGCGCTCATCACCGCGCACTCATCGGCACGGGTCAACGCCACCAGGAAGCTTTTCTGCTCGGATGCGAGCACGGCAGCCAATTGCGCATCCCGCTTGCCCGCCGAAGTGGTGACGGTATCGGACAGTTCGCCATACAACATCACATCGGCGAGTTCCTCACCGCCGAACAATGTGTTGCGTGGCGTAAGATTCGGCCATTGCCCTTGCTGCAAGGACGGCAGAAACACCAGGTTCCAATGCCTTCCCGCCGCGCCTGCGGGCGTGGTCAGCGTCACTGCCTGGTCGATGGGCGCGGTGTGAGCCAACGAATCCGCCTCGATAGTCAGCGAGCGCACCTGTTCCATGAACGCTTCAATGGTGCGTGCGGCGAACTCGCCGCTTGATTCGCCGCCGGAAGCGTAGTTGAACAAGCGCATCGCCGCATCAAGTCGGTCGTTCGCGGCACGGCCGGCCGCCGAATGCTCCAAGGCTACGCGCTGCCAGATTTCCGCTTTTCCGCAGGCACGCCATGCGCAATCCAACACGTATTGCGGTTCACGCAAAACCAGCTTGTGTTCCGCCTCGCACGTTTTGTCAAGTACTTTCCACAATGATGCGAAAGCCTTGACCTGTGGATCCGAGCCCGTCACGGAGGCGATCGTGTCGATCACACGATCGGTGTTTCCTTCCAAAAGAAGCACGTATAGAGCGTCCATATCGAACACGGGATCATTCTGGTCTCCATCATGCCCACCATCATGTTGACCTTCGTCGGAAATCGCATGGCATTTCGCCATGTATTCATGCCAATCCGCCACCAAACGCAGCAGCGACGACTGCTGTTCGACGTCCGTCTTCGCCATGTTCGCAGAATCCTGCGCGCGAATCTCATCATCGCCCACAATCTCAGCGAGCGAAGCCAACGCATGCATCGCGGATTCCACGGACGCGAGACGGGCCGGGCGCCCTTCATGCTGCCTGTCGCCGCCGACCGTAATCAGCGGGGATGCCATGATCGACGCCACACGTGAACGAATATAGGATCCGGCCGCCTGCGGGTCCATACCCGAAGCCGCGATTGTCCGCCTTTTCAATTCCGCCAATTCAATCAGCGCGAACAGGCCTTGCACGAACGGTTCGTCCTTCAACGGCCGTGTCACGCTTGAATAGCGCACGGGAACGCCGTCGGCACGCAGCCGTTCGCCGAACGCGCGTACGGTGGCATTGTCATGCGTGATCACAGCCATGTCGTTCCATTCGCGGGAACGTTGCAAATGCTCGGTTTTGATTTTCCACACCACGTCATCGAGCTCTTCGGACGAGGAACGGTACAGGGCCGTTTCCACACTGCCGTCGGCAGGCGTGACGCAAGCATCCGTATTGCCGGACGGCAATGCTTCGATAGGCATCGCCCCCGGTATGTTCCGCATTTTGCCTGGGCGCTCCGGCAGGGGCACGTCAGTCGGTTCCGTGCTTGCGATCGACAGGCTTACGCGGGTCGCGACAAGCGTGCGATAGTCGTCATGCACGTTTTGCCTGTTCGACGCGTTTCGAATGGTTTGCGCGCCATCATTTTCGCATGCGGCATACAGGTTTTCGATGCGCTCCAATCGCGCTCCCATGCGCGACTGCGCCTCGTTGAACAGATATTCCGGATACGATCCGCGGAACGTCTGCACGGCTTCGTCGGGATTGCCCACCAACAGCAGGCGCGTTCCGCGATTATGCAAGGCCTCAAGCAGGGCGAAACCAGCCAACGTCGCATCCTGGAAATCGTCGACGATCAGCATGTTTGGAATATCGGCATCCCGTATGTCAGACACGGCCTCGGTGGCGTCGATCATCAGTTGCGACGCATCAAGACGGTATTCGCCGGAATAGGCTGCACGAATCGCCGCATTGTATTCCTCACGCAGCGCGAAGGCGAGACGCCATTGGGTACGCAGGCGTTCGCGACGCGCGTCAAGCTCGCCATTCCTGCTGGCCGCGCGGGCGATGAGCATGTTTTCAAGCTCCGGTTTCGCACCGATCTCGTTCATGCGTGCAAGCATGTCTCGCAATTGGTTGGCGAATGCGTCGGTGGAATCGTCGGCCACCAGTCCGGACCATTCGGAAACAGCGAAATAGACGCGCAGCAGATCGCAGGTGGCGCACTCGTCGCCATGCTGCCTATGTTCCACATGCGATGCAAGCACCTTGCGGATGATCACATCCTGTTCGGCGCCGTTCAACAGTTTCGGCAACGGTTTGCCCTGTGCGGATCTTGCGGCCGTCAGCAGGCGGAATGCGACGGCCGACAATGTGGTGACCGGTCGAGCCTGCGAAACCGCCGACAGTTCACGGATCGCGCGATCGCCCAACATGTCGGCGATCTGTCTGCCGGACACCGTCATCACGGCATTCGCATCACCATACCGCTTCATCGCGGCGATCAGCATGTCCAACGCAAACTCGGTTTTTCCACTGCGCGGCGCTCCCGCAACCAACGTGACGTGAGCAAGATCTTCCAAATCCATCATGCCTCCCAACACTACTAGTCTCGCCCTCCCTTACCTGACAAATCCGGCAATGGAGGAAACTCATGCTGGAAGGCTCGGTGGCCGCGAAAGGGCGGGACATGGGAACACCTCGGATGCCCGTCTTCGTATGCGGATATTCAACCCCTTACTGGTAGGTTTCCGGGTTGGTCTTCGGATAGCATGGCCTTCAGAGAAGGCAGTGAAAAGCATACGCATTACGAGGAAAGAGAGCATATGGAAGCCATGGATAGCATTCCCCCTCAAATCCCTGGGTACACATTCGCCCAGAAGTTGGGGTCCGGTTCCGAAGCGAACGTGTACTTGTATCAGCAGCTTTCCCCCAACCGTCAGGTGGCCATCAAAGTCAGCAAGGGAATGCTCGACCCGCGCGCGGCGGCAAGATTCCGTTCCGAAGCGAACTTCATGGGCAAAATCTCATCACACCCTTACATTCTTTCGGTGTATGAAAGCGGCGTCACTACCACAGGCAACGGCTACACCGTGTTCGAATACGCTCCGGGAGGCAATTACAAGACCTTCCTAGAATCCAACCGTCTCAACGCAGACCAGATGCTCACCGTCGGCATCAATCTGGCAAGCGCCCTTTCCACTGCGCATCGCGAAGGCATCATCCACCGCGACATCAAGCCCAGCAATATTCTCATCAACACGCACGGCATGCCCATGCTTTCCGATTTCGGCATCGCGGGAACGATTTACGGACGCCCCGGCATCGGCTACACCATCGCGTGGGCTCCGCCGGAAGTGCTTGCGAAGAACGGCGGAGGCAACGAATCCTCCGACATTTATTCTCTGGGGGCGACGCTGTTCGCCATGCTGACAGGCCAGTCGCCGTACGAATACGGCTATTCCGAAGCTCTTGGCGCAACCCGAGGCAAAGAACGCGGCACCCTACTGAGGAACATCATTCTCACCAATCCGCTGCCCAAGCTCAACAGTCCGGATGTTCCTCCACAAGTGGAGCGGATCCTGCGCAAGGCGTTGAATGAAACGCCGGAGGACCGATATTATTCCGCATATGATTTCGCGCGCGACATGCAGCGTGTACAGCAGGAATTGTATGGCCATGCCACGCCGACCACGGTTGAGGGGGAACCGCCGTTCCCGCAGAACCTGTATGCACAGTCGCAGGCGAACATTCAGGTTTCGCCAACTGCCCCAAAGCAGCGTAGCATTTGGGCCAAGTCTCTTGTGATCGTTGTTTCGGTGGTCGCCGCGATTGCAGCCGTCGAGCTGGTGTTCGCGTATGTGATCATGCCGAATATGGATTCCGTCTCAGACAACAGCAGCGTGCAGATCAAGAATCCGGAAACGTATGATCAGGAGAACGATTCGCCTGATTCGGCCATCACCACCGGCAGTGTGCCCAGTATCGAGAATCTGACCGGGTCATATTCCGCCGATGGCGGCAGTGTGCAGTTCACTTGGGCAAATCCCGACCCGCAGAACGGGGATTCATACGCATGGTCGATAGTCGGCGATGCCGGTGTTAATCCGAATACCCAGGGAACCACCACCGACACGCATATCAGCATCGAACCCGCCGACGGCTCGCAGACCTGCATTCAGGTGAGCCTCATCCGAGCCGACCGTCAGATGTCGCAGAATCCTGCGATCGCGTGCGCAGCCAAACCATAAGCATCACAGCACTTCATAACAGGGTTGGCCAACGGCATTATTCAATCGCAGGCGATGTCCGGAACGAACACAACGACCATCGAAACGCTCAAGGAAGAACCGAAAATGGGCAAACGCAAGAACGCAGCCAATCAGTCGGCACAATCGCACGAACGACAATTGCGCTTCGGACCGATGATGCGCAAACTGCTGTTGCCGTCGAGAAGCAGACGGTGGATCACACCGATCGTCATGCTGCTTCTGCTGCTGGGCATCATCGCAGGCGCGTTCATCGTCAGTTCGGTAACACAACAGCATGTACAACTTGACGACGGCACCGTGTGGATCACTTCGCTGAAGGACCGCAAGGCCGCACGATTCAATGCGAAAAACAAGGATGTGGACGCTGGAGTCTCGTCCACAGCCTCCCGTTTCGACGTGGCCCAACATAATGGCAGCACCGTAATTTCCGAAGGTACGAAAGCCAGCAACATCGCAGCTTCCACAATCAGCGAAACCGGCAACACCGCCATCAAAACGGATATCGAAACCATTGTCGGAGGCGATACCGCAGCGTTCATCAACGTCAAAACCGGCAATGTGTGGGTGGGATCCGCTTCCGATGTGAAATCCGTCAATCCCACCACCGACAAGCCGAAAATGAAACTGGGATCCGGTGGAAAAATCACGGTGACGCATAACGGAACCGTGTACGGATATCGTGCTTCCGATGGCGCGGTGATGAGCATCGACAAGTCGCAAGGCGCGTGCGAGCAAGTTGGCACGATAGGAGGCGCACCGCATGCCGAATCGTTCACCGTCATCGGCGAAACCCCGGTCGTGGCGGCGAAAGGCACCGTGTATTGGCCGCAGGGAAGCGCAGCCATCAATCTGCAGGGCAGCATGACCTTGCAGGCCCCTTCCACGGACGGCAAACAAAACGGATGGGTGGCCGTGGCGACACCACGCGGGCTCGCAACGGTGAACCTCAGCACCAAGAAAGCCTCTGAAACACCAAATTCCGGCAAGGGCGAGCCCGCCCAGCCGGTATCCACAGGCGGATGCGTATTCTCCGCGTGGGCGCAGAAAGCCAACAATTACGCCAAAGTATGCTCCGCCGACGGTTCGGACATGGCGTTCGACACCCTGACCAACATCAACGCCACTTCGGAACTGATATTTCGCACCAACCATCGTCTGGTCATACTCAATGACGTGGTCAACGGCAACGTCTGGAATCCGCAGGAATCCACCAAAGTCATCAAAATCCAATGGAATAAGGTGGAAACCAAACAGTCGAAGCAACAGGAACAGAACAACGACAGTGCCAACAACCAGCATAATTTCAGCAAAACCTGCTCGTCGCAATCCGGGCAGATCAAAGCGGAAGACGATTCGTTCGGCGCGAGAACAGGATCGCAGCAGATCCTCGACGTGCTTCGCAACGACGAGCAGACCGACTGTTCCGTACTGCGCATCACCTTGGTAAGTGCCCCGGACGGAGCCAACATCAGCGTCTCGCCCGTATACGACGGACGATATCTGCAGCTCGACGCATCCGCGACAGCCGAAGGATCGGCATCGTTCAGCTATGAGATTTCCGACGGGCGCGGGCAGACATCCAACGCCAAAGTGAACCTCACCTTGGTCGGAGGCGACGACAACGCGCCCCAGCAAACCGATACGCCACCGGAAATCGACGTGGAGCAAGGAGCCACCTACACCACTAACGCATTGGGCAGCTTCTCCGACCCCGACGGCGATCCGCTCACGCTCGTATCCGCAACCCCGCAGAACACCGACCAGGTGACCGTCTCCACGCGAGCCGACGGGCAGCTCGTATTCAACGCGGGATCCATGTCTTCCGGACGCGCCGGCATCGAAGTAACCGTTTCCGACGGCCAGCAGACCGGCACCGGCATGGTGTATTTCTCAGTGAAACCGGCCAACACGTTGGCCGCGGTAATCGATCCGGTAGTCAAGCAGACCACGCCAGACACGCGCGCCACCGTCTCACTCAAA
>OAWJ01000629.1_pt1 | contig 28379 bp, 26 predicted proteins | sample 1517021 | NCBI WGS metagenome assembly OAWJ01 (sample SAMEA2580121, study PRJEB22360) | human gut metagenome | biome: human gut; feature: human-associated habitat; material: faeces | place: Denmark | collected 2008/2010
TGCGGATGCCGCGCTTTTCCATTTGGCTGGCGGCTGGCCCCAGATGGACAGAGGGAATCTTATCAATGCCCTGCCGCTTATAGCTGCGATGGTCAATGCGCTCCGGTCTGCCGGCAGATTCCAACGCCCGATTGATGTAGGCCGCCCACGCTGCCCTCCAAATCTCCACATTTCCTTTGTCGTTCCAGTCGGTGGTGTCCTCCCGGTGGTTCTTCCAGCCGCCTTTCCCATCCGGGATACGCTGTCCATTCTCGTCCAGGTCGTATGCCTTGCGGCACTTTGCGCCCCACTGTCCATTTTCTTTCAAAGGCCGGAGCGTCAGCATGATATGGACATGAGGGTTACCGGTTCCCTTGTCATGGATAGCAAAGTCGGCGCACATTCCTTTGTCTACAAAGTTGTCCTTCACATAGGCACGCACAAGGGCAAGCTGTTGTTCGCCGGACAGTTCACGGGGTAAAGCTGCCTCAATCTCGCGGGCAAGCTGGCTGTCTCTTGCTTTCTCGATTTGCTCCACGCTGTTCCAGAGGATAGAACGGTCTGCAAATTCCGGCGGGGCGTAGGCAGGCAGCATGATCTCCGCATGAACAATGTCTAATCCATTCACATAAACATCCCCGGTAAGCTCGCCCTTGAAAAAATGGGGGATAAGACCATTGATAAGCCTCGTCACAGTTGTTTTACCACAGCCTGATGCACCGCACAAAAGAATACATTCTCCGTCTGTAACAGACAGATTAAAATCACAAAGCCCCGCTTGGTCTAATCCTGAATAATGAAAGGTTACATTTTTTATCTCAATCATATCATCCCACTTCCACTCACACCGAAAGGTAAATATATAAAATTGACAACACTAAAGTTACTGCAATTATCACATAATCTTTGCTCTGGAACCCAATCTCACAAACATTCGTCCTTTTTACCGGGGCTCCAAGGCCTCTGGTGACTGCCGCCGCTGATAACTCGTCCCCGATACTGATACAGGAAAACAGCAGAGGAACTAAGCGATATTCAATCATTTTCGTTACCTTGCCGCCGCCAAAAGTAATTCTTCTCATACGCATAGCATCACGGATTGACCGGTATTCCTCTGACAATGTAGGAAAAAAGCGCATCATTACGGCAATAGAAATTGCAAGTCCTTGTGGCAGGCGCATACGGTTCATAGCAGCCATAAATTCACTGATTTTTGTTGTTGAAATGCAGTACCAGACCATAATCATCGTTGGTGCAAACTGCGTAATCATGTAGCATAGAAACAGTATCAACATGCCCGCTATGCCCCCGATGTTTTCCTGTGTAATCTCCATAAGCCATGTAGCCAAAATGAAAAGAACAGTAAATCTTGCGCCTACATGGGGTTTCCCTTCCAGGCAGACCAGAACCACAGGAATGTAGGTCATGATGGCCCGGACAATATAAGCCGGGCCATCCGTTACATCAATCATTACAACAACGGAAAACAAAATCAGCAAAAGCAGTTTTGTTCTTGGATCAAGATGGAAGCGGATATTGAGGCTTTTTCTATATCCATTTTCCATTTATACAATTCCCGCCTTTTCAAAGTTCTTCCGTACAACGGCCTTACCAATAAACGCACCGATTACTCCGCACACAAAGCAGAGTAAAATAATGACTGGATATGTAGCGGGAGTTACGAGCGTAAACAGGGTATCGGCAAAAGAGGCATCAAATCCGCCTTCAATCAGACTTTGCTTATAAGAGTCTGCCGCGAGGACGAGAGGGAGATAACTTGCGCTAACCCAAAGATTAAATACGCCGCAGCTGATAACGGTTTTTTTCCAGCTTTTATATTTCCCGGACTTGGCAATCAAATCTGCAATCACTCCTGCTGCAATACAAATAGGTGCGCCAAGAAAGCCCATACCAAAGATAAACAACAGGATTGCAACAATAACCGATGTTATTGTAAGCATCCCAAACTTCTCGATCCGCGCATAGTAGAGCATCATCGGAATACCAGTGACAATCGGGATGAGAACCGTATAACCGGCGACGATAAACGGGGACAGAAATCCGAGATACATGATAACCATCTGCACAACCCACAGGATTGCGGTAAATATACCAATGGTGATGAAATCTCTTGCCTTTAGTTTCTTTTCATTCATGAGAATGTCCTCCTAACCTTTTGTTGTGGTTAGACTTCGCTAACCACAATGAAGTATAACATACCTGGCTTCTGTACTTCTATCCCTATATCAGTATTTTAGCCCCATATAGCAACGAGTTTTCAACTTGACAAGAAATCAAAATAAGACGATAATAGTTGTGACAATTCCATATCACAAGAAATAGTAGCTGAAAAAGGGGCGGTGTAATGGGTGAAGTATTAAATCAAATGCTTGAAAACTATTTGGTTTCATCGAATGTGCAGTTGCAAAAAGGGCCAGATAGCTTGTCATTTACAATCAATTCGGCAGAGGGCATCAGTAAAACAACCCTTTTTAATATTCTGCCATACATGCACCTGATTTTCTTTGATATTCACGCTCGGTCTTTGCCGGGAGAAATCGCAGAAAATGCTGTGTATCACCCAATGCAATTTAATTATTGTGTAGGTGGCCGGATTGAGATGCTTTTGGATGATAATTCTTATATTTATCTCAACAACTCCGATTATCTCAAAAAAGCCCGTAAAACCGGGCAAATCACGGGATAGGGGAACCGAATTTACTACCAAATTACTACTTTTGGATTGAGCCGGACACGCTTACTACCCCCACCGTGAAGCGCCCACCAGACAAGCACATCAGAGCAAAATAAAATATGACACCGCACAAGCGGCGTTCTTTTTCCCTCCGGGGAGAACAGGACGCCGCTTTTTTTGCGCCCAAATTCAGAAAGGAGGCGGACACCTATGTACTTCACTTCCGGCACCGACCGGGCCTTTGAACAGCTCATGCAGGAAAGGCCGGGCGCAGATCACTTTGACAGCGGCGAGGCGGTCACGCCGGAGGATTGCGGCACCTGCCGCTTTTACCGCCCGCGCTGGAAATATCAGTTTTGTGTCTTTGAGGAATGTCCCTACCAGCCGGGCAAGCTCACCGCCCTGGACGCGGTTTCATTCCAAGTGAAAGGAGTTGACGACGAGATGGCAGTTTTTCGCGTAGAGAAAAACCGGGGCTACACGGTGATGTCCAACCACCACCTGCGGAACAAGGACTTGTCGCTGAAAGCCAAGGGCCTGCTGTCGCAAATGCTGTCCCTGCCGGAAGATTGGGACTACACCCTAAAGGGCCTCTCCCTTATCAACCGGGAAAGCATTGACGCCATCCGCACAGCGGTTTGGGAACTGGAAAAGGCCGGGTACATCACCCGCCAACAAAACCGGGACGGCAAGGGCAAAATGGCCGATATGGTCTATACCATTTACGAGCAGCCCCAGCCCCGGCCAGTACAGCCGGACGACGCTGCGCCGGGATTGGATAACCCGGTATTGGAAAATCCAACATCGGATAATCCAACGCCGGAAAACCCGACGTCGGGAAATCCAACGCAAATAAATAAAGATAGACAAACTAAAGACCCATTAACTACGGATTTATCAAGTACCCATTCCATTCCTATCCTTTCCCCTAACCCCTCCCCTTTGGAGGACAGGGCGGCACAGCCGCCGGAACGGAAGCGAAAGGAAGCGAATGAGGCATACCAGGTGTATGAGGAAATTATCAAGGACAATATCAGCTATGACATTCTCAAATCCGACCTGCCCCATGACGGCGACCGGCTGGACGAGATCGTAGACCTGATACTGGAAACCGTCTGCACCAGACGCAAGACCATCCGCATTGCCGGTGACGATTATCCGGCGGAGCTGGTAAAGGCCAAGATGATGAAGCTGGACAGCGGACACATCCGCTTTGTGCTGGACTGTATGAGCAACAACACCACGGAAATCCGCAACATCAAGCAATACCTGCGGGCGGCGCTGTTCAACGCCCCATCCACCATCGGCAACTATTACACCTCCCTGGTGGCCCATGACATGGCTGCCGGGAAAATCTGAAAGGAGGACGGCCCTATGAAACAGGGTGCATTGATTTTTGACGAGCAGGCAGACCGCTACGACATCCGCTTTGACCTGGCGGACTACTACGGCGGGCTGCACTGTGGAGAAACCTTTGACGTGATGGTAGGCGGCAGATGGCGGCCCACCCGGATTGAGATGGCCGAGAACTGGTATCTCGTCGGCATACGGGCGGACGACCTTTCCGGCCTGCGGGTGCGGATTTAGGCCGCCCCTGCCGCCTGCCTGCTGGACTTCCAAAGGAGGGATAGCAGTTGCAGGAAGAAGTAGACCAGAAAACCATAGCGTTAGCAATCAAGACCGGCAAGCTCACCGGCCAGGTATTGCAGGCGGCCATGAAGAAATTTCTGGCCGCCCGGCAAAAGAGCAAATCCAAGGTACACCACGGCAGACAAAGCCTGCGGCAGCTCAAAAAGGACGGTTCGGCCCTCTCCAACATCGAGATCACCGACGCCAACATCGGCCTCTTTAAGCCCTGCGCCAAGAAGTACGACATTGATTTTACCCTGCGGAAAGACCGCACCACCCATCCGCCCCGCTACATCGTGATTTTCAAATCCAAACAGGCGGACAATCTGGAACAGGCGTTCAAGGAGTTTACCGCCAGGAAGTTGAGCCGGGAGGAACGGCCCTCCATCCGAAAGACCCTCTCCGCCCTGAAGCAAAAGGCTGCGGCCAAAACCCAGCAGCGGGCCAAGGAGAAAGTCAAGGAAAGGGGGCTGTCGCTTTGAAACCAGAAATCAAGAAACAGATAATCGCCAACCTGCCCTATCTGCTGTTTGTGTACCTGTTCGGCAAGCTGGGCCAGGCGTACCGGCTGGCGGCGGGGGCCGACCTATCGGAAAAGCTGCTGCACTTTGCGGACGGCTGTGCGGCGGCTTTTGAAAACGCGGCCCCCAGCTTCCACGGCTTTGACCTGCTGATCGGCGTGGCCGGTGCCGCCGTCTTGCGGCTGATGGTGTACTGCAAGAGTAAGAACGCCAAGAAATACCGCAAGGGGGAGGAATACGGCAGCGCACGTTGGGGCGGGCCAAAAGATATAGCCCCGTACATCGACCCGGTTTTCGATAACAACATCCTCCTGACGCAGACGGAACGCCTCACCATGAACAACCGGCCCAAAGACCCCAAGACGGCCCGGAACAAAAACGTGCTGGTAATCGGCGGTTCCGGCAGCGGCAAGACAAGATTTTTCGTGAAGCCCAACCTCATGCAATGCGTGTCCAAGGACTACCCGACCTCTTTCGTGATAACTGACCCGAAAGGGGGCCTGATCGGGGAGGTGGGCCAGCTACTTGTGCGGAGCGGCTACCGGGTGAAAGTGCTGAATACCATCAACTTTTCCAAGAGTATGCGCTATAACCCGTTCCGCTACATCCACAGCGAGAAAGACATTTTGAAGCTGGTAAACACCCTCATTTGCAACACCAAGGGCGAGGGCGAAAAGAGCGCCGAGGATTTTTGGGTGAAGTCGGAACGGCTTTTGTACTCCGCCCTCATTGGCTATATCTGGTACGAAGCGCCGGACGAGGAAATGAACTTCACCACGCTGCTTGAAATGATAAATGCCAGCGAAGCCCGCGAGGACGACCCGGAGTTTCAGTCGCCGGTTGACCTGATGTTTGAACGGCTGGCGGAAAAAGACCCGGAACATTTTGCGGTTAGACAGTACAAGAAATTTCTGTTATCCGCTGGCAAAACCCGCAGCTCGATTTTGATTAGCTGCGGGGCCAGGTTAGCGCCCTTTGACATCCGGGAGGTGCGGGAGCTGATGGAGGACGACGAACTGGAACTGGACACCATCGGGGATGAAAAGACGGCCCTGTTCCTCATTATGAGCGACACGGACACGACCTTTAATTTCATCCTGGCTATGGTGCAGAGCCAGCTAATCAACCTCCTGTGCGACCGGGCCGATGATAAGTACGGCGGGCGGCTGCCCGTCCATGTGCGGCTGATACTGGACGAGTTTGCCAATATCGGCCAGATACCAAACTTTGACAAGCTGATCGCCACCATCCGAAGCCGGGAAATCTCGGCCTCTATTATTTTGCAAAGCCAATCGCAGCTAAAGGCCATTTACAAGGACGCGGCGGAAATCATTTCCGACAACTGCGATTGTACGCTTTTCCTTAGTGGCAGAGGAAAGAACGCCAAAGAGATCGCGGACGTGCTGGGGAAAGAAACCATTGACAGCTACAACCAGAGCGAGAACCGGGGCGCACAGACCTCCCACGGACTGAACTATCAAAAATTGGGAAAGGAGTTGATGAGCCAGGACGAGATCGCAACGATGGACGGAGGCAAGTGTATTTTGCAGGTGCGCGGGGTAAGGCCGTTTTTCAGCGAGAAATACGACATTACCCGCCACCCCCGCTATAAATACCTTTCCGACGCCGACAAAAAGAACACCTTTGACGTGGACAGGTACTTGTCGTCCCTGCGCCGGAAAAAGCGGCGCGTGGTATCGGAGGATGAAACCTTTGAGCTTTACGACATCGACCTGTCGGATGAAGATATGGCCGCTGAATGAAGCGGCTGGCAAAGAAAGGAGCCTGACCTATGGAACACTCGGACAAATGGACATTCACGGACTATTTCAGGGCCGAAAAAGAAATCTTCCGGGCCGTCATTTCCACTGGCGTTGCGGCGCGGTGGATGATAGAACATGATTTTGAAATGCCGACCGATGCCGACCTGAAAAAAATGGTGGCGGAAGTAAACCGTGAATTGTGTAAGGTATGGGTAGATATTTATGTATCTGCCCTGCTGAAATGGCTGGACGGCCAATAACTCCGGGCCGTCTGCGGATTGTGACGCTGCTGCTGGCAAATGACCGGCAGCTTTTTTGAAACCAAATCACATCACAATCTGAATTTATGGAGGTAATTTATGGATTTTTTCAATAGTGCGGTTGATACTTTGCAGACTATCGTTGTGGGCCTCGGCGGTGCGCTTTGCGTGTGGGGAGGCGTCAATCTGTTGGAGGGGTACGGGCAGGACAACCCGGCCAGCAAGAGCCAGGGCGTCAAGCAGCTCGTCGCGGGCGGAGGCGTTGCCCTGATCGGCATTACCCTGGTTCCCCTGCTGTCCGGGCTGCTGGGCTGATACCCCGTAAGCCGCAACCGTGAGAAACCTATCCCTCCGCGCCCTCCCCATGAGGGAGGGCGCGGGAAAGGAGGTGTACCCGCATGATAGGTGATTTGATTGGCGAATGGATAAAAGGCATTTTGATCGACGGTATCCTGGGTAATCTCTCCGGCCTGTTCAGTACGGTCAATACCAAAGTCGGGGAAATCGCCTCCGACGTGGGGACGACGCCCCAGGCGTGGAACGGCGGCATTTTCAATATGCTGCAATCCCTGTCCGAAACGGTGATTGTCCCTATCGCGGCGGCCATCCTTGCCATCATCATGTGCTATGAGCTGATTGAAATGATCGTGGAAAAGAACAATATGCACGACTTTGACAGCTCCCTGTTCTTTCGCTGGATGTTCAAGAGCGCGTTCGCCATCCTCATTGTGACGAACACCTGGAACATTGTCATGGGCGTGTTCGACGCCACCCAAGCCGTCGTCAACCAGAGCGCCGGGGTGATTATCGGGGAAACCAGCATTGACTTTGACACGCTGCTGCCTGACCTGGAAAGCCGCCTGGACGCTATGGACATCGGGCCGCTTCTGGGCTTGTGGTTCCAGACCCTTGTTGTGGGGCTGACGATGAATGTTCTTTCTATCTGCATTTTCCTTGTGACCTACGGGAGAATGATTGAAATATACGCCGTGACCGCCCTGGGGCCAATCCCCCTTGCCACGATGGGGAACGCCGAGTGGCGCGGCATGGGCCAGAACTATCTGAAATCCCTTTTGGCGCTGGGCTTCCAAGCCTTTTTGATTATGGTGGTGGTAGGCATTTACGCGGTGCTGATACAGGAGATCGGCACAGCGGACGACATTTCCGGCGCGATATGGGGCTGCATGGGCTATACGGTTCTGCTTTGCTTCTGCCTGTTCAAGACCGGCAGTATCAGTAAGGCAGTCTTTCAGGCCCATTGACGGGAGGTGAGGATTATCCGCATTGGACTACTTGACGTGGACTCCCACAACTTCCCGAACCTGTGCCTGATGAAGCTGTCCGCCTACCACAAGGCCCAGGGCCATCAAGTGCTTTGGTGGAACCCGCTGTTTTACTTCGATGTGGTCTATAAGAGCCGGGTGTTTACGGACACCTACTCCAAGGACACCATTGCCGTTACCAACGCAGGGACGGCGATAAAGGGCGGCACCGGCTACGGCCCAGGCCCCGACCTGCCGGACGAGATCGAGCATACTTACCCGGACTACCAGCTATATCCGCAGTATTCCCAAACCGCCTACGGATTTTTAAGCCGGGGCTGTCCAAGGGGCTGCGGATTTTGCATTGTGGGCGGCAAGGAGGGCCGCAAAAGCCGGAAAGTGGCTGACCTCTCCGAGTTTTGGCAGGGCCAGCCGGAAATCAAGCTGATGGACGCAAACCTGCTGGCCTGCCCCGACCATGAACGGCTGCTGGTGCAGCTTGCCGAGAGCCGGGCGCTGGTGGACTTCACCCAGGGCCTTGACATCCGCCTGATAACCCCGGACAATACCGCGCTTCTAAACCAAGTGCGGACAAAGGCCGTTCACTTCGCCTGGGATAATCCAAACGAGGACTTGACGCCATACTTCCGGCGCTTTGCCGAGCAGACGGCCATTAAGAACTGGCGGAACCGGCGCGTGTATATGCTGACGAACTACGGTAGCACCCACGAGCAGGACTTGTACCGGGTGGAAACCCTGCGGGGCCTGGGCTATGACCCCTATGTGATGATTTACGAAAAGCCCACGGCCCCGCCCATTACCCGCCATTTGCAGCGGTGGGTGAATAACAAACGATTGTTTCATGCCGTCCAGAGCTTTTCCGACTACGAGCCGGTGAAAAAGCTGCTGGCCGGACAGGAAGAAATGAGGTGATATTTTTTGGCTTATGTAACTGTCCCCAAGGACTTTACGAAAGTGAAATCCAAGGTGGTATTTGGACTTACCAAACGGCAACTGATCTGTTTTGGCGGTGCGCTGCTTGTAGGCGTCCCGCTTTTTTTGCTGATACGGGGCCGCGTCCCCACCAGCGCGGCGGCGCTTCTCATGGTCTTTGTCATGCTGCCGGGCTTTCTCATGGCGCTTTACGAGCGCCACGGCCAGCCCCTTGAAGTGGTGGTATGGCAGATCATCAAGTGCTGCTTTCTTATGCCGAAAGAGCGGCCCTACCAGACCAACAACGCCTATTCTGCCCTTGTGCGGCAGCGACAAATGGAAAAGGAGGTAAATGCCATTGTCCAAAGAGCAAAGGAACGAAACGCCGGGAAAAGTGCCGGTAAAGCTGACCCGCGCCGAACGAAAAGAAATCCAGGCCGTCATCCGCAGGTATAAGGGCGACGGCAAGCCCCATTCCGCCCAGGAGAGCATACCCTACGAGGCCATGTACCAGGACGGCGTGTGCCGGGTGACGCCTAACACCTTTTCCAAGTGCATTGAGTTTGCGGACATCAGCTACCAACTGGCGCAGGCGGACACCAAGACAGCCATCTTTGAAAACCTGTGCGACCTTTACAACTACCTGGACGCCTCTATCCACGTCCAGTTTTCTTTCTTAAACCGCAAGATTGACCCCCGGCAGTACGCCAAGAGCTTTGAAATCAAGGCCCAGGGGGACGACTTCGACGACATCCGGGCGGAGTATTCCGGGATTTTGCAAGACCAGCTTGTGAGCGGCAACAACGGCCTGACAAAACGGAAATTCCTGACGTTCACCATTGAGGCGGACAGCCTGAAAATGGCCCGCGCCAGGCTTCGCCGGATTGAAACCGACCTGTTAGGCTACTTCAAGAGCATGGGGGCCGTGGCCTGGGCGCTGGACGCCAAAGACCGGCTGGAAGTCATGCACAGCCTGTTCCACCCGGACGGGGAACCGTTTCAATTCGATTGGAAGTGGCTGGCACCCTCCGGCCTCTCCACCAAGGACTTTATCGCCCCGTCGTCGTTCCGCTTCGGGAACTCCCGGATGTTCGGCCTGGGCGGGAAATACGGGGCGGTGAGCTTTTTGCAAATTCTCTCCCCGGAGCTGTCGGACGAAATGCTGGCCGACTTTCTCAACACGGAGAACGGAATTGCCGTCAATCTCCATGTGCAGGCCATCGACCAGAGCGAGGCCATTAAGACGGTCAAGCGCAAAATCACCGACCTGGACGCCATGAAAATCCAGGAGCAGAAGCGGGCCGTCCGCAGCGGTTACGACATGGATATTCTTCCCAGCGACCTTGCCACCTACGGCCAGGACGCCAAGGAGCTGCTAAAGACCTTGCAGAGCCGGAATGAGCGGATGTTCCAGATCACCTTTCTGGTGCTGAACACCGCCGACACCCGGCAAAAGCTGGAAAACGATGTGTTCTGGGCCGCAGGCGTGGCGCAGAAGTACAACTGTTCCCTGGTGCGGCTGGACTACCAGCAGGAAGCGGGCCTGATGAGCTGCCTCCCCCTGGGGGCCAACCTTATCAAGATTGAGCGTTCTTTGACGACTTCCAGCGTGGCCGTGTTCGTCCCCTTTGTGACCCAGGAGCTTTTTCAGGGCGGCAACGCCATGTACTACGGCGTCAACGCCAAGACCGGCAACATGATTATGCTGGACAGGAAACGGGCGCGGTGTCCCAACGGCTTGAAGTTAGGCACCCCCGGTTCCGGCAAGTCCATGAGCTGTAAATCCGAGATTTTGAGCGTGTTCCTCTGTACGCAGGACGACGTGTATATCTGTGACCCGGAGGCCGAGTATTATCCCTTAGTGCGGCGGCTTCACGGCCAGGTGGTAAAGCTGTCGCCCACCAGCAAATCCTACTTAAACCCGCTGGACATCAACCTGAATTATTCCGAGGATGAAAACCCGCTGGCCTTAAAAAGCGATTTCGTGCTGTCGTTCTGTGAGCTTGTCATGGGCGGCAAGAACGGTTTGGAGGCCATCGAAAAGACGGTGATTGACCGGGCGGTGCAGGTGATCTACCGGCCCTACCTGGCAGACCCCCGCCCGGAAAATATGCCAATCCTTTCCGACCTGCACAAAGCCCTGTTAGACCAGCATATCCCGGAGGCCGACCGGGTGGCCCAGGCCCTTGACCTGTATGTGTCTGGTTCCTTAAACGTCTTTAACCACCGTACCAATGTGGACATCCACAGCCGGATTGTGGCCTTTGACATCAAGGAGTTAGGCAAGCAGTTAAAGAAAATCGGTATGCTGATCGTCCAAGACCAGATATGGGGCCGGGTGACGCAGAACCGCAGCCAGGGCAAAGCCACCTGGTTCTTCTGCGACGAATTTCACCTGCTGTTGCGGGAGGAACAGACGGCGGCCTTTTCCTGCGAGATTTGGAAACGGTTCAGAAAATGGGGCGGCGTCCCCACAGGTGCCACGCAGAACGTCAAGGACTTATTGGGTTCCCCGGAAATTGAAAATATCCTGGAAAACAGCGACTTTATCTGCCTGCTAAACCAGGCGTCCGGCGACCGCAAAATCCTGGCGGAGCGGCTGAACATCTCTCCCCAGCAGCTACGGTATGTGGACAACTCCGAACCCGGCGAGGGGCTTTTGATTTATGAAAACGTCATTCTGCCCTTTAAGAACCCCATCCCGAAGCACACCCAGCTTTACCAGATCATGACGACCCGGTTAGGCGAGGGGGAAACGGTATGAGGGGCGGGGCCTGGAAAGGAGGCGATACCCCATGAAGCAGTTAAAACCCCGTGACAAGGTGACGCAGCGCATGACCCGCGACGGGCTGACGCTGGATAACCAGACCACCGGCGAGAGCGCCAACATATCCAGCCGGGAGGCCGAACAGGAGCTTACCGCCCAGCCGGGAGGCGCGGCGGAAAAGGCGCTGGAACGGGCGGGCGCTGTCCACGACCGGCACAAGGAAAAACAGGCGGCCAGGGACGCCGGAAAGGTGGTGGCCGAGGGCGGCGAAGCCCTCCACCGGCCTGCCTCCCGCCTGCAATTTACCGCCGAGGAACGGGCCTCCCCGGAGCTGGCCCCCTATATCAAAAAGTCCGAGAAACGGGCCGACAAGCTGGACGCGGCAAAGGAGGCGCTTCCCAAAAAGCGCGTACTTACCAAAGAAACCGTCTATGACGCGGCCAGGGGCCGGGCGGTCAACAAACTTCACTTTGAGAAAGTGGAGAAAGACCCGCCCAAGCTGAAACCCCATCCGGCCAGCCGCCCCGTACAGGAAGCGGGCCTATACCTCCACGGGAAAATCCATGAAGTTGAACAGGAAAACGTGGGTGTGGAGGGCGGCCACAAGGGGGAAGAACTGGCGGAGCGGCAGGCGGTAAAGGCCATCCGCAGCGCCAGACGGCGGCACAAGCTGAAACCCTACCGGGCGGCGGCCAAGGCCGAGAAAAAGTCTATTGCGGCCAACGCCGAGTTTGTGTATCAAAAATCCCTGCGGGATAACCCGGAAATGGCCCAGGCGGTGAAGAACCCCGTTTCCCGCCTCTGGCAGAAACAGAAGATCAAGCGGGAATACGCCAAAGCAGCGCGGGCGGCAGGCCAGACGGCCCAGGGCGCGGCGGGAGCCGCCGCCCAAGGCCCCCACAAAAAATCCGCCTCCTGCCCCCCAAATGCCGCCAAGAACAGCGCAGCCGCAGCCAAGAGAGCCGCCAAGGAGAGCCAAAAGACCGCTTCCTTTGTGGCCCGGCACTGGAAAGGGGTGCTGCTCGTCGGCGGCGTGGGCCTTATGCTTCTGCTGATTATGGGCGGCCTGCAATCCTGCACCGCCATGTTTGGCAGCGCCGGGACGGGCCTTGCGGCCACCTCCTATCTCTCCGAGGATGAAGATATGCTGGGGGCCGAGGCCGCCTACTCCGATTTGGAGGCGGATTTGCAGCATGAGCTGGACAACTACGAAAGCCTGCACCCCGGCTACGACGAATACCGCTTTGACCTGGACGAGATCGGCCACGACCCCTATGTGCTGACCTCCATCCTGGCGGCACTCCATGAGGGCGTGTTTACCCTGGACGGCGTACAGGGCGACCTTGCCATGCTGTTTGAGAAGCAATACACCCTGACGCAGACCATTGAAACGGAAACCCGCTACCGCACCGAAACCCGGACGGACAGCGAGGGCAACGAGTACGAAGTGGAGGTTCCCTACACCTACTACATCTGCAACGTGAAGCTCGTCAACAACGATTTATCCCATTTGCCTGTTTCCATCATGGGCGAGGATGAATTGAGTATGTACGCGGCCTATATGCAGACGTTAGGGAACCGGCCTGACCTGTTCCCCACCGGCAGCTACCCCAACGCCTCCACCGTCAAGGAGCCGACCTACTATGAAATCCCCCCGGAGGCTTTGGAGGATGAAACCTTTGCGGCCATGATCGCGGAGGCGGACAAGTATGTGGGATATCCCTATGTGTGGGGCGGTTCCAGCCCGTCCACGTCCTTTGACTGTTCCGGCTTTATAAGCTGGGTACTCAATCACAGCGGATGGAGCGTCGGGCGGCAGACAGCCCAGGGCCTATATAACATCTGCACCCCCGTCACCGCAGGCCAGGCCAAGCCCGGCGACCTGGTGTTTTTCGTCGGCACCTACGACACCCCCGGCGTGTCCCACGTCGGCCTGTATGTGGGGAACTCTGTCATGCTGCATTGCGGCGACCCCATCAGTTACACGAACCTTAATTCAAGCTATTGGCAGCAGCACCTATATTGTTATGGGCGTTTACCTTGACGCCAGAAAGGAGTTTTTGACTATGGCAGCAAACAAACTTGACCGTATCGAACGGGACATTGAGAAAACCAAGGGCAAGATCGCGGAATTGCAGAAACAGCTTCGGGAGCTGGAAGCGGCAAAGACCGAACAGGAAAATATGCAGATCGTCCAGCTTGTCCGGGGCCTTAATATGACCCCGCAGGAATTTGCGGCTTTTGTCCGGGGCGGCGCTTTGCAGGCATCCCCGGCCCCGCAGCCGGAGTTTGAACAGGAGGATAACGCCGATGAAGAATAAGAAAATCATTCGCACGTTTGCCGCGACGCTGGCCGCCCTGCTGTGCCTCACGGCCTTTTCCACCACCGCCCTTGCCGGGGGCGGCGACCCCAGCCCGGAGCCGCTGCCGGAGGAAACCGGCGAACCCGTCACCGGGGGCATAGAGCTTGACACCGAGGACGCCGAGGGCGGCACCCCTGACACCGAAAAGGACGAGGATAAGGACGGCACCGGCCCGGAGGCCATGACCGATAAGGAAACCGCAGACCTGCTTTCCTCCCTCTTTGGTTCCCAGGTGAAGATCACCGTCACCGAGGACGGTATTCAAATCTCCAACCCGGACGGCGGGGACACCGGGGACGACGCCCCCAGGCAGACCGGCATTGTCACCACCAACGGCGGGAAATTAAACGTCCGCACCGGCGCGGGGACGGACAACACCGCCTTTACCCAGCTTCCCAACGGAACCCAGGTGGAAGTGATCGGAACCGAGGATAACGGGTGGGTGAAAATCCTCCTGCCGGAGCGTGAGGGCTACGTCTGCGGCGATTATCTGGCTGTGAGCGAAGCCGGGGACGCCACCGGCGGGGACGGCTTTTCCCTCTCCCTGGACGGGGAGGAACTTTCCGCCCTGCTGGAACAGTTTGGCGGCTTGACGGGCGGCGGCCTTGCCCTGACCCCGGACGGGAACCTGTCGCTCATTGACGACATCGGCACCACCGGCGGCAAGCAGTTTATCACCCTGCAAACCAAGGCGGGCAATACCTTTTACCTGATTATCGACCGGGACGACGAGGGCGAACAGACCGTACATTTCTTGAACCAGGTGGACGAAGCCGACCTGATGGCCTTGACCGAGGACGGGGAAACGGTGCCGGAAACCTGCACCTGTACGGCGAAGTGTGAGGCCGGGGCCGTCAATACGGCCTGCCCCGTCTGCAAGAATAACCTGACCGCCTGCACCGGCCCGGAGCCGGAAGCCACGGAGCCGGAGGCGGACGAACCCCAGGAGGAAGAAAAAAGCGGCGGCATGGGCGGCCTTGTGGTGTTCCTTGTGGTAGTGCTGATGGGCGGCGGCGCGGCCCTTTACTTCTTCAAGTTTAAGAAGCCGAAAGACAATACCAAGGGAAATGACGACCTGGACGAGTACGATTTTGGCGAGGACGAGGACGACGAAGACGAACCGGCCCCGGAGGATGAGGACGGCACCGGCGAGGTGGAACCCAGGCCGTTAGAGGATTTTTTGATGGACGAGGACGAACCGAGTAAGGAGGACGAGGAATGAGTATTCAGTTAGTGATTGCAGAGAAACCGAGCGTCGCCCGCAGCATTGCGGGCGTGATCGGAGCCGACAAAAAACAGGACGGCTACTTTGAGGGAAACGGCTATCTGGTGAGCTGGTGTATCGGCCACCTGGTTTCCCTGGCCGACGCCGGGGCCTATGACCCCCGCTTTAAGAAATGGGCCTACAACGACCTGCCGATTTTGCCCCAGGAATGGCAGTACATCATCCCCGACGAGAAGAAAAAGCAGTTTGACACCCTGCGTTCCCTGATGGAGCGCCCCGACGTGACCGGCCTTGTGTGCGCCACCGACGCCGGGCGGGAGGGGGAACTCATTTTCCGCTTTGTCTACCAGATGGCGGGCTGTAAAAAGCCGTTCAAGCGCCTCTGGATTTCCAGCATGGAGGACACCGCCATCCGGGACGGCTTTGCCAACCTGAAACCGGGGGCCGACTACGACAACCTGTATCAATCGGCCCTGTGCCGGGCGCAGGCGGATTGGCTGGTGGGGATTAACGCCACCCGCCTTTTCTCCATCCTCTACCACAAGACCCTGACCGTGGGCCGGGTGCAGACGCCCACCTTAAAAATGCTGGTTGACCGGGAGGCGAAAATCAGCGGTTTCAAGAAAGAGAAATACCACGTTGTCCATATCGCGGCGGGCGGCATGGAGGCGGCCAGCAGCCGCCTTTCCACCCCTGGCGAGGCGGAGAACCTGAAAGCGGCTTGCGCCGGAGCGCAGGCCGTTTGTGTTTCCGTGAAGCGGGAGAAAAAGACGGAGCAGCCGCCCCGCCTTTATGACCTTACCACCTTGCAGCGGGAGGCCAACCGCCTGTTTGGTTTCACCGCCAAGCAGACCCTTGACTACGCCCAGCAGCTTTATGAAAAGAAGCTGCTGACCTATCCGAGAACGGACAGCCAGTATTTAACCGACGACATGAAGCCCACAGCGGAAAGCCTTGTGTCCGGCCTCTGGCCGCTTCTGCCCTTTGCGGCGGGCCTTGACCTCTCCCCGCAGTTTGACCGGGTGCTGAACAGCAAAAAGGTGAGCGATCACCACGCCATCATCCCCACGATGGAGTTTGTCACGAAAGGCTTTGACGGGCTGACCGAGGGGGAGAAAAAACTTCTCTCTCTGGTGTGCTGCAAGCTGCTGTGCGCCGTGGCCGCGCCCCATGTGTATGAGGCCGTCACCGCCACCTTTACCTGCGCCGGGAACGAATTTACCGCCAAAGGAAAGACCATCCAGACCCCCGGCTGGAAAGAGATCGACCGGCGCTTTAAGGCGTCGTTTAAGACCGACGCCGACGAGGACGCGCCGGAGCTTGCGCGGGAGCTGCCGGAGATCACCGAGGGCCAGACCTTTGACGAGGTGGCGTCCAGCGTCACCGAGCATTTCACCACGCCGCCCAAGCCCTACACCGAGGACACCTTGCTTTCCGCTATGGAGCGAGCCGGGGCCGAGGATATGCCGGAGGACGCGGAGCGCCAGGGGTTAGGCACACCGGCCACACGCGCCTCCATCCTGGAAAAGCTGGTGCAGATGGGCTTTGTGGAGCGCAAAGGAAAACAGCTACTTCCCACCAAGGACGGCCACAACCTGGCCTGCGTCCTGCCGGATATGCTGACCTCTCCCCAGCTTACGGCACAGTGGGAAACGGAGCTGACCGCCATTGCCAAGGGCGAGGCTGACCCGGAAAACTTTATGGCGGGGATTGCGGAAATGACGCGCACCCTGATTTCCCGGTATTCGCAGATCAGCGAGGACGCCCAGCAGTTGTTTCAGGCCGAGCGCGTGGTTATCGGCAAATGCCCCCGCTGCGGGGAAGCCGTCTATGAGGGCAAGAAGAACTACTATTGCGGGAACCGGGCCTGCCAGTTTGTCATGTGGAAGAATGACCGATTTTTTGAGGAACGGGGCAAGACGTTCACCCCGAAAATCGCCGCCGCGCTGCTTAAAGACGGAAAGGCAAAGATAAAGGGCCTGCGTTCCCTGAAAACCGGCAAGACCTACGACGGGACGGTGCTTCTGGCCGATACCGGCGGGAAGTACGTCAACTACCGTGTGGAGCGGAGGGAGAAAAACTAAAAGACAGCAAGCATAGGGAGTGTAGCCACACTCCCGGCAAATCCCTGACCCGGCCACCCTGCCGGGCCGGGGATTTTGCTTGTTGGGGAAGTCCCCAAACCCCTATGAAAAGCCGCCGCAAAAGCGCAGAAAGGAGTGATTTATGTCTTACAGTTCTTACGACCATGACAACTTAGAACCCGCCGAAACCATGAAGATTGAGCGCCGGATTTACTTTGAAGATGAAAAATCCGATATTTCCGGGCTGGCCGCCCTGCCCCTGGCGGAGCTTCTTTCCCTGCGGGCGGAAAGCGCCGCCGCAGAACAGGAAGTATTTGACCGGCTAAAGGAGCTGGCCGCCGCCTGGGAGGAACAGGCCGGAAAGACCCTTTCCCTGGATAAAGCCCTGGAATACGCCCGGACACCTCCCGCAAAGCATACCTCAAACCAGTGGGAACAGCCGGACAGTTACCGGCATATCCGCAGCAACGCCGTTTACCAGATGTCCTACTCCATTTCCGAGAACACCCGGTATGACAGCAAAGCGGAGAAATCCATCCCCTATTCCTGGACGCTGCGGTGGAGCATTTACACCAATGCGCCGAGAGCTTACCGGCAAGCCAAGATTGCCGGGCAGGAGCGGAAAGTCTTTGACAGCCGGGAAGCACTGGACAAATATCTGAACGGCCGTATCAAGGCCCACCAGCATTTATTCACGGAGATTTCCCCGGCCATTCCCAAAGAGTACGCCGACTATTTTAAGGTGAACGGTCTCCTGCTTCCCGGCTACACCGTCGAGGGGGAGCCGCCCCAGCAGGCCGCGCAGCTTCCCCCGCAGGAGGCAGAACAAAAACAGGAGGGGCCGGAGCCGGAACCGGCTTCCGCCGCCCATCCAGAAAGGAGTGACCGAATGAGCGAAGTGTTTTCTATCATGCTTGACAACCGCGCCGAGGCGCAAAACGGCGGGCCGCATGGCTGCTGGCTGGACTTGCCGACCACCGCCGAGAAGTTACAGGAGGCCATGCGGGAAATCCATATCACCGCCGACAACCCGCAGGATTTTTTCATCAACGGGTATTCCTGCCCGGAGGACAGACACCTTGCCCTGCCCTACGATATGGTGCTGGCCGCTGATGTGGACGAATTGAATTTCCTTGCCGCCAGGCTGGAAGCCCTGGACGCCGCCGCCCTTGCGGAGCTGAACGCCGCCCTGCAAAATCCACGGGGCGGTTTTGAGAACATCGGCCAGATCATCGACTATGCCGACAACGTGGACTACTTTGTGCATATCCCCGACGTACAGACCACGGCGCAGTTAGGGAGCTACTACCTGAACCGTTCCGGCATGGTGGATATGCCGGAGGAATGGAAAGCCGGGATTGATACGGCCCGGTTCGGGGAGCATATCGCCAAGCAGGAACAGGGGGCCTTTACCCCTTACGGCTATCTGGTGAAAAGCGGGGATGAATGGCAGCGCGTCCATGAGGGCCAGCCGGTGCCGGAGGAATACCGGGTAATGGCCTACCCCGCCCCGGAACTTCTGCGGGAGGAAAGCAAGGCCCAGGAGAGGACGGAGCAGACGCCCACCGCCGAGGCAAAGGCCCCGCAGCCCGTCACTCCAATTATCCTGAACAGCAAAAACAATGCCGACCGCATGAAAGAAATCACCGACCGTCTGGAAACCGGCATACAGGAGCTTTTCGAGAGCGACCGTTACCGGGCCTACCTTGACACCATGGCGCGGTTCCACAATTACAGCTTTAACAATACCATCCTGATCGCCATGCAGGGCGGCCAGCTTGTGGCGGGCTACAACAAGTGGCGGGATGAATTTCACCGCAACGTCAAGAAAGGCGAGAAAGGCATTAAGATATTTGCCCCGGCCCCTTACAAGGTGAAAAAGGACGTGCCGAAGCTGGACGCCCAGGGCCAGCCAGTCAAGGACAAGGACGGGAACACCGTTACCGAGCAGAAAGAAGTCCAGGTTCCGGCCTTTAAGATCGTTTCCGTTTTTGACGTGAGCCAGACCGAGGGGGAGCCGCTGCCCTCATTAGGCGTGGAGGAATTGACCGGCAGCGTGGAGCAATACCAGGATTTCTTCAAGGCGCTGGAACAGACTTCCCCCGTTCCCATCGGCTTTGAGGACATTCCGGGCGGTTCCCACGGTTACTACCACCTGACGGAAAAGCGGATTGCCATTCAGGAGGGTATGAGCGAATTACAGACCCTAAAGACGGCCATCCATGAGATCGCCCATTCCAAGCTGCACGCCATCGACCCGGAGGCCCCGGCCACCGACCGGCCCGACAGCCGCACCCGCGAGGTACAGGCCGAGAGCGTGGCCTATACTGTCTGCCAGCACTACGGCCTGGACACGTCGGACTATTCCTTTGGCTATGTGGCCGGGTGGAGTTCCGGCAGGGATTTGAAAGAGCTGAAAGCCTCCCTGGAAACCATACGGGCCACCGCCCATGAGCTGATAACCACCATTGACGGCCATCTGGCCGAGCTTCAGCAACAGCGGCAGGCGAAACAGGAACAGACCGTGGAGGCCCCGGCAGCCCAGGCCGCCGAACAGCCGAACCAGGACAGCGTATTTTCCAAGCTGCCCCCGGAACAGCAGGCGGCCATGACCGAGGAAGTGCGGGCCACGCTGCAAGCACTCATTGACGCGGATTTGAACGCCACCGGCCAGGTGTCCCAGGGGACGAAAGACGCCATCCAGACCCAGGGCTTTACACTTTCTGACGACGGGAAGCTGCAAGAGGCCGGAGCCAGGCCGCCAGCCCTTGACCCCGCAGGGGAGCCGGTTGTGACAATCCTTTTCACGGAAAGCCCCCATTTGGAGAACGGACAGAAAATGCCGCTGCATGAGGCGGACGCCCTGTTTGCCAAGCTGGACGCGGAACACCAGGGGAACGGGTACTATGATAAGACCGACTTCCGCATTGATTATATTTTCCAAGGCGAGGCCCACAGCTATTCCGGGCGGCAGGACTTTGGCGACCGGGAGGGTTCCTTACTTACCCACATCCGCAGCTATCAGGAATTTTACCTGCATGATGAAAATTGGAAAGACCATGTGCTGAAATACCAGGGGCAAGAGGCATGGGAGGCAGACCACGCCAGCCGGGAAGCCTTTTTGACCGGGGAAATCCCCTACATGGAGCAGCATTGCAACCTCTCCCGCATGGAGCAGGAGGCCCAGCGCCTTTTACAGTCCGGGGAACCCCTGCCGCCAGAGCAGACGGCTTATTTAACCGCCCTTGCGGACTATGTAAAGGAGTGCCGCCCGCTTCTCAACCAGGGAGAACCCTTGCCGCAGCCGCCGAACCTTTCCGACTTCGACCAGAGTTTGCAGGACTACAAAGAGCAGGTACGGGCCGAGGTTGCACAAGAGGCCGAGGCCGCCGGTTTGACCGTGGAGGAATATCTTGCCTCTGGTTCCCAGGCCCCGGAGCAGCCCAACTTCTCCATTTACCAGGTGCCGCCCGGCCCGGAGGGACGGGACTACCGCTACCGTTCCTATGAGGAATTGCAGGCGGACGGCCTGACCGTGGACAGGGCGAATTACCAGCTTGTCTATACCGCGCCGCTGGACAAGGGAACCACCCTGGATGATATTTTCCGCCGGTTCAACATGGAAATCCCGCCCGACTTCAAGGGCCATTCCCTTTCCATGAGCGATATTATCGTGTTCCGGCAGGAGGGCCAGCAGACGGCCTACTATGTGGACGAGGGGGCCGAGTATCGGAAAGTGCCAGAATTTACACAGCCTATCCCCGCCCAGCAGGAAAGCCCCATCAAGACGGCAGAAATGACGACCGAGCAGAACTACAACATGATTGACGGCGTTCTGAACAACGCCCCCACAATGGGGGAACTGGAAGCCAGGGTAAAGGCCGGTGAACAGGTTTCCCTTTTGGACGTGGCCCAGGCAGCCAAGGCGGAGGCCCAAAAGCCGAAACAGCCGCGCAGAAGCGCCAAGACCGTCCAGCGCCAGAAAAAGCCGTCCATCCGGGCGCAGCTTGCAGCCGCCAAGGAGGAACAGGGCAAGAAGCCACCGGCGCGGGAGAAATCAAAGGAATTGGAGGTGTGAGGCCGTGAACAAGTTTGAAAACGTGGACGTTCTGGCCGCCCTGGAACAGATCATGCGCCAGAACACCGCCTTTTACCAGAACGATTTTGAGATTGACAAAGAGATTATCCGGGAGGCCGCCGCCAGCGATAGGGCCGAGGACAAGGCCCTGCTGTGGATGTCCCGCCCCTCCGGGACGTACTGTTTCCGGGAACGTGACGTATTCTTGCAGGACACTCGGCAATACAGCACATGGAAATTTTACGGGGAGCAGACCCGTGACCGTATTCTGGCTTATGCCGTGGAGCTGACCGGCACCCAGGGCGGCACGATACGGGGCAATCTCTATGAGCTGGACTACCCCCAGCATTTCCGGCACGTCATAGCGGAGGCGGAAAAGGCGGACAATCTCATTCTGCACTATCAGAACGGCGACCGGGAACAGCCCGCCGCACAGTATTTTGACGGCAGCCCTGACCCCAGGCTGGGGGCGTTTCTGCGGTATGAGGCAAAGCCCAACGAGCCGGATAACCTGCGGGAGCTTTTATGCCAGGAACAGGCGGGCCGCCAGAAGTTGCAGCCGGGCGACCTGAAAGCCCACGTTGCCGCCCTGCGGGATAGTCTGATTATGGCCGAGGCCCGGCGCATTGTGGCCGGGATGAAAGACCTGTCCGAGCCGAACAGCCCCAACAAGACGCATTTCATGGTGGAGCTGTCCCCGTACTTTATGCAGATCGCGTCCAGCAAGGACACTGACCGGCTGTTTTCCATGCTGCCCTATCAATCCCTATGCTTTACCGGCATGAAAGACCGGCGAGGCGTCTATGCCGTGATTGGCAAGGACGAGAACCGGGACAAGGAGGTGCGGCGGCCCCGCGCCTCCATCCGAAAGCAGCTATCCGAAACCAAACAGGCCCAAGCCCCGAAAAAGGCCCCGGCCAGAAGCAAGTCAAACGAATTGGAGGTATGAGAAATGTATTTTACCGTGGAGGAAGAAAACCTGATTTGTATGTACCACAAAAGCGACCGGCGCAGGACGGCGGCGGCTGTCCGGGCGGCTATGCCGGATATGGACGAAGAAATGCGGGTGCTGGCCCACCAGACCGCCGACAAGCTGGACGCCATGAGCGACGCCGACTTTGAGGCGCAGCGGTTCCAGTTTACGGACGAGTAATCAACTATGAGCGAAGCGCCGGGCGCGGGGGCTGTATGGCCTCTGCGTCCGGCGCTCTTTTTTCATTTATGCCTGTTCCATCGGAAAGTCCGGCAGTTTTTCCAGCAGCTTTACAATAAGGTGCTGCTTCATATCTTCATCAACGGCCAGCTCGTCGATAAAAGGAGCATAGTGCTTTATCACCTTTTCCGTGGCCCACTTCTCACCGGCAACGGCGGCCTTGATCGTGGCGTAGTCCAATAGCGTTTCCTGGCTGTCCATCCCGTCCACTCCTGTCCTTGATTATCGTCCTGTCCAGCATACCACAGAAGCGCCGGGAATACCAGGGGCGGAAAGATTTTCCTACGCATTTAGAAACCCGTTCTGGCGGGGATTTGATAATCTGTCCCGTCTCCCCGCCGACCATGCGGAAAAAGCCTTGAAATGGTGGGGATTTTACTGGCCTAAATGCGTAGAGTGCAGGTATCTATCGCTGTTATTGGTTTGCTATTCTGAAACAAAGTGTTGTCTTATATCCACAATCAGGCGCACTTTCAATCCTCATAGTTCCTTTATGTGCCTCTACAATCTGACGCACCAACAATACACCAAGCCCATGCCGAAGATTTAGTTTTTCATCCGTACTTTCCAGATAGTGTGTTTTGGTATTCAATTCCTGTAATTTTTCCGCAGATACACCTACACCATTATCTGACACAACGATTTCAGTGCGTTCATCCGTACAAGAAACCGAAATTGCAATCTCACAGCCCTTTGGATTGTGACGGATACTGTTTTGAATAAGATTTGTAACCGCCCGTTTTAGGAGAGCTTCATCCCCCCGCATATAGTGTAGTTCACTTTCCTCGTCTGACTGAAAATCAATAGTGAACCTTTCATCAAGGCCGCTATCCAAAAAATCGCATACCACCTGCCGGACTAATTCAACCGGGGAAAATTCCTCGACCCGTAATGGTTGCATATCATATTCCAGTTTTGAAGTCAAATTCAAATCTTCAATAAGCTGTTTGATTTTAGCGGCCTGTTGACGGATTGCCACGATTTTTTCCATTTGGTCTTTATTCAGCCCCATGTGTTCTTCTAAACTGCTGGAATAGCCGAGAACCATTGACAGCGGTGTGCGGATGTCGTGTGAAATGCCACTAATCCAATTTGCCCTTGCCTTATCCCGGCGTTGCAGCGTTTTAGCGACTTTATTCAGTTTTGCGTTGATTTCCGCCAACTCACCCTGTTCAACCAACTGTATTTTCTTCCCGGATGAAATTTCTTCTATGCCGGTAAGAATTGGTTTGATGGATTTTTCAATTTTGCGGTTATTGTAGATGAACAGGATTAACACAATAACGATATTCAGCAGAAATAAAGTAATCAAGCCGAATATATCAATTTTAATGCTGTCGGACGTTTTGTAGGCAGACAGTTTCCAAAAACTATCCTGCGGATAACCAACGACCAGTAACCCTTTGGATTGATTTGACGCAAATACTGGATAACCCTCTAAGTACCATCTTGTCATTTCGGCTATATCGCCCGGTGAATAGTGCAGGGGCAATTCCGATGGTATCTGGTAATTCCAAATTACATCGCCGGTATCATTGCTTATCAGCATACACCATGCGCTTTCCTGCGCCATTTGTGCCGCTGTATCTTCTGAAAGACGGTAGCTTTCATCATTTTGCTGTAAGTCTGCGGAGATCTGCTCCAATAGTTGTGTGGGGCTATGGCTGCCCCGGCTGCCTGATACCACCGCAAGCACAATAAAAAGGACGATGTTAATCAAGATAAAAAAGCAGAACAGCTTTACACTGGAATGGACATACCGCCTAAAAAATCTCTGGATATTATTCATAGGCTCACCTTGATTTTTCCTTTAGGACTAACTTATATCCAATGCCTTTTACAGTTACCAGTGAAACCGGGGAAGATGGTTTTTCCTCGATTTTTTCCCTGATGTGGCGGATGTGTGACATAAGTGTTTTTTCATAGCCGATATAAATATCCCCGCAGACCGTTTGACAAAGCGCACCCAAAGTCACAATATGGCCTGCGTTTGCATACAGCTTTTTCAATATTTCTACTTCCTTTGCTGTTAGGGAAACCGGCTCTTGCCCCTCATGGTAGACCTCTGCCTGCTCTAAATCCACTTTACAGGCGTTTAGTAAGAAACTGCTTTCCGCGCTTTCCTTATAGGTTCGCCGCAGAATGGCTGTAATGCGCCACACAAATTCCTGTGCAATGAACGGCTTTACCATGTAATCATCCGCCCCGGCCTCAAAGCCTCTTGATTTATCGTCAATCTCACCTTTGGCTGTCAAAAAGAGGATGGGGATTAGGTTCTGTTCCCTGATTGTCTTTGCCAGCATGAAACCGTCCATATCCGGCAGCATTACATCTAAAACCGCCATATCCGGCTTTGCGCTCATTCTTTCTAATGCGTTCAAGGCTGTATTGGCGGTTATTATATTTTCAAAGCCATTCTCTTTCAAAATAGATTGGCACATCTGTAAAATTGCCGGTTCATCGTCAACCAGCAAAATAATCTTGTCTTTGATTGTACCCATCGGCTCACTCCTTTCCCACCTGTATTATACCATATCTTTTCGCGTTTGCGGCTGTGACAATCAAAATCAAGGTAAAATCAAGGTTCTTTCCAACGTAACGCAAGGTGGGGGATGTATGCTGTAAACAGCTTAGGAAAGGAGCAAAAGAAAATGATTGTAGCAACAGATAATTTGTCAAAGGAATATGACGGTGTTTACCGTGTTCAGGAATTGGATATTCGGATTAAAGAGGGGGATATTTACGGGTTCCTCGGCCCGAATGGGGCGGGCAAGTCCACTACCATGAAAATGCTGCTCGGCCTTGTCAAGCCCACCAGCGGAACGATTGAGATTATGGGAAAACCGTTCAATGAAAAGACCCGCCGTGATATTCTTTCCTCCGTCGGCTCTCTGATTGAGTCCCCGTCCTATTATGGGCATTTGACTGGCCGCGAGAATATGGAGATTATTCGCAGGCTGCTTGATCTGCCTAAAAAGAACATTGAAGAAGCGGTGCATATTGTCCGCATGGAAAAGCAGATGGAGAAAAAAGTCAAGAACTATTCTCTCGGTATGAAACAGCGGCTCGGCATTGCGATGGCCCTGGCCCGGTTCCCGAAACTTCTGATTTTGGATGAACCGACCAACGGACTTGACCCTGCGGGCATTGAAGAAATGCGGGAACTGATTAAGACGCTGCCGAAACAGTATGGAATGACGGTGATGATTTCCAGCCACATTTTGAGTGAGATCGACCAGATGGCTACTGTTGTCGGTATTATCAATCAAGGCTGCCTCATTTTTCAGGAAAGAATGTCTGTTCTGGATATGCAGCGGGAGCCGCAGATTGTATTGAGAACCAGCGATAATAACCGCGCTTTTGAACTTCTTAAAAAAGTCAAGCCGCAGCGCACAGCAGATAGCTTACAGATCGGCGCGTTGACGGATGAACAGACTGGCGCTGTTGTTCAATGCCTGTGTTCTAATGGTATTTCTGTTTACCGTGTGGAAGAACACCGGGAAAGCCTGGAAGATATTTTCCTCAACCTGACGGGAAAGGAGTTGACACTGTGATGAAATATCTGTGCCTCGAATTATACAAATTAAAACGTAGAAAGGTTTTTTTGACCTTTGCGCTCATCCTCGGAGTGGAGTTGCTTTTTGTGTTTTCCAGCTATGGGAGCAACGAAAATTTTCTCGGTATGATTTCTGACCCTAATGCACCGGCATGGGAGGATTTGATTGATGGGCCGGTTGCTATGAATGGGCTTTTTCTTCCCATTCTGGCGGCGGTTATTGCCAGCCGGATTTGTGATATGGAACACCGTGGAAATACGTGGAAACTATTAGAGTGCAACAACGAAAACCGCAGGGCAATTTGGTTTTGTAAGTTTACAGTGGTTGGCGTTCTTATGCTGGCGGCAATTCTTATTCAGGCTCTTGTAATTGCGGTTTATGGTAATGCTATGGGAATTGCCCGCCCGTTGCCGGTTGAAACATTGGCACAGTTTGTTTTAGGAACAGCAATGGTTACATTCGTGGTTGTAACTATTCAGGTTTTTTTCTCTCTCATTTTTGCAAACCAGCTTGTCCCGATGTCCATTGGCATGATTGGGGCATTGATCGGGTTTATTTCTACCTTGCTTCCTAAAGGTATCCGAAATATCCTCATTTGGGGTAATTACGCAGAAATGATGGTGATGGGCCAAGACACTTCTTCCGGGAATTTGCAATCCAGCGAGTTTGTTATTCGGAATATTGATTTTCTTCCGCTTACAATCCTTTTTGTTATTGGATTGATTGCATTTATCCTATTTGAGAAAAAGTTTCAAAAATACGAGTATTAAAGGAGGGATTGAAAATGCTTATCAATGCGATACGGGCGGAGAACTTGAAAAGCCGTCATTCTAATATGTGGGTAGCGGTTCTAATTCTGCCGCTCCTGACCGCCGCCATCGGTGCAATTATCTATGGTATCAATGCTTCGGCCCACTTGTACGATGGTGCAGTATGGCAGCAGCTTTGGCTTCAAACAGGGTTGTTCTATGGATATTTCTTTTTTCCAATACTGATCGCTATTTGTGCGTCTTACCTGTGGCGATTGGAACATACAAACCACAACTGGAACAGCCTTATGACAACGCCAGTTTCCCGCTCAACCGTTTTTATTGCGAAAATGGTTGTGCTGGCAAAATCCATCCTGGCCGCGCAGGTTCTTTTGATGGTGTTTATCATTATCGTTGGAAAAATAGTATTTCACTTTGAACAGCCAATCCCCATCAATATGCTGTGGTGGCTGTTTATGGGCTGGTTTTCAGCGTTGAGCGTTGGTGCGGTTCAGCTTTATCTGTCTATGCGAATTAGGAGCTTTGCGGTGCCGGTTGGGCTGGCGGTCTGCCTTAGTATTGGCGGTCTGGCGTTCCACATTGCCGGATTGAGTGTGATGTTCCCTTATTCGCAAATCATTCTCGGCTTATCATCGCAAGATGAAGTATTGCCGATTGACAGCATAGCGACTTTGGTTCCGATGGTTCTTGTTTATACAGTAGTGTTTGTGATTTTGGCAGCCCATTATCTGAAAAAGACAGATGTGGTAGCTGGATAAAGGAGATAGCATGAAAGCAGAAAATTTAGGAAAATTATCTTTGGGGGTAAGTGTTCTCCCGTTGACCCTGTTCATCATTCGCCATTTGAAAATTGGTATGGAGGCACCGTGGCTTTACTTGATTTTTGCTGCATACGCGCTGTTGATTATTGGGGGCTTTGTATTTGCAATTTGGCTGGTGAAAAATAAAAAAACACGGACAGCTACTTCTAAAGCGGCATTAACGCTTAGTTCCTTGTATGTTGCATTTTTCAGTTTCTTTATTTACCTCACAGTAGCAGCCAATATTTGACTTGCCGATTATTGATATAATGCGAATTTATTTCAGATAACAAAACCTGCCGGACGACGGCAAAAGAAAAAAAGCCGTCGTTCAGCAGCCAATACCCATGCCCTGATTAGATCACGGCGGCTTTGACACAATCAAGGCCGCCGTTTTCTTTGCCCTCAAACTGACGACGCCCTGACACTGGCGAGATCGGCGGCTTTAGGAGGGAGGCGCCCCCCAGACAATCGGGCCGG
>OAWJ01000637.1_pt1 | contig 28099 bp, 39 predicted proteins | sample 1517021 | NCBI WGS metagenome assembly OAWJ01 (sample SAMEA2580121, study PRJEB22360) | human gut metagenome | biome: human gut; feature: human-associated habitat; material: faeces | place: Denmark | collected 2008/2010
AGCCAGTCCTTTACCGTATGACAACGGAGCCTTTCTATTAATACCCCCGGATTGCCTGGGTAGCCAAAAGATATTATCCAGAATGCGATATTATCTGCGACAACAAAAACTAAAAATGCAAGTAATTTCTGTAAAAGTGTTTTTTCGGCAGAAAAACATACCGAAAGCCCCAGCAACATCACTACTAAATATGAACCTAATCCAATAGAATAAATTATTCGATATTGCTTTTTGCATTTTGAGATAAAATCATTGTCACTCATATTGTTATATATTGTTTCTTTAACTTGATATGTCATAATATTCTCCCTTCTTGTTATGAACTTGTATTTCTTACATATAACTCCTATTCTTCACAAGACGTGCAATACTTACATTTTTTGCACGTCTCACACGGCTCATCATCCTCCCTGCTCCGTGCAAGCCTCATGCAACTTCCGTTTCCGCCTTTACCGGGTTCTCCCATTTTCTTGATCAAGCTGCAATTATCCGGTGTTCGCTTTGCCATATCTTCTTCTCCCTCTAACTGTTCCATATATGGATTAAAAGCTCCATGCTGTGAAATATCATCCATACTATATTTTTTGACTTCATATCCTGCCTTTTCTAGTGCTTCAATGGTTCCTCCATAAGGATCTGTAACAATCAATGGAGAATTTTTCATAAATGCTGGATAAACAGGTTTTTTATTCTCTTTTATTCTCATTTTGACCTTCCTTCGCGTCGATATCTTTGTTGTCCTTTTTGCGGGAGACCCATGCATAGTGTATACTGCACCCCATAATTGCTAAAGATAGAGTAAAAGATACGATTCCTAAACAAGCAAATACATATTCCGGCAAAGACTCTTGAAAGTATAATCCTAAAATTACCATCATAAAAAATGCTGCCAACAAAATAGTAAATCCCCAATTTACAAAAAGTGTATAAATTTTCTTCATCATGCTATTTCCTCTCTCACATCGCCCTCACAATCCGTAATGTTTCTGCCACATCATCCAATGTCTCACAACGCTCAATCTCTTTTCCCGCTTCGTCCTTCACAGACCAGAAATACCGTCCACCCATGTATGGGTTTATCTCTCTTTCCAGTTTTACATTATATTTCTTTTCAATCTGTTGTTTTGTCATATAACAACCTCCCTTATGGCTCCGCCCGGCTTGCCGGGCTAGTGCTTTCCACTCAATGAACCTTCCGTAGCCAGCATCTTTCCGGGAATCTAACACCCTTCCGCCTGCAACCATTCTTTATTCTTTCTTTTCAAACCGGTCCTCACACCATCCAACCGCTTCTTCAAATAATCCAACCAAATCTTTTCCACTATCCTCCCAGATGCACGAAGCATCCAGATCATTCGGACAGACATCCTTTTCAAATAATTGCAGCGCAAAAACATCATGAACCGTATACAGATTAAATTGCACATGCTTTCTCAACTCGTTAATCATTTTTTGTAGAGTCATTCTCATTTTCCTCTCTCCTTTCCTCAACAGCTTCACGCCCTTTCTTCCTCAAAGAAAGAAACTCTTGAACCGCCAGATCACGAACCCCTTGATACTTTCTCTTCCGGGCTCTACTCAAAACCTTCCGTTTCGTCCGGATAAGCGCAATCCGCATTTCGCGCATTTCTCTCCAGTGAAACTTCTCATCCGCGTAAATCATCACCTCTTCTGCTTTTAAACCACTCTGAAGCCCCAATAAAACCTCTTTCATCTGCTCCACAGATAACATTGCTTTCGCATAAATTTTCACCTCTTCTATAGAGAACCCTTCATAAAACCCTTCCATGATCATTTCCATCTGGTCCACAGATAATTCCGGTTTCGCATACACACCTACCTGCTCTGCCGTAAAACCATCTTCAAATCCATAAAACACCATTTTAAACTGCTCCTTATTGAAACAACTCCCCTCTTTTCTGCAAAACATTTTTGCCTGAAAATAAGTACGCTTAAAATATCTCATCTCATTCCCCTTCCTTTCCGTTTCTTGATTCTACCTTATCGGATACCAAACAAATTCCATGTCATAACACATTGCTGTTCTAATATTGCCCCGGTACGGGGCGAAAAGATCTTCAGAATCCTTCCTTGATTACTTAACCTGACGGGAATCCAATAACCGATCCGCTTTTCACAATACTATTCCACATAAATTCAACTCCAGAAAATAGGCATTCAACTTATCCCACGTTACATCCATTTCTTTCGCCTTTTCCGTAGCCTTCCGAACCTCATCCAAAGTCGCCTCAATGTATTCATTTAAAACGGAAATCTTTGATGCGTCTCCCATCTCTGGAAGACTCCGTTTCATTTCTAATAACCGTTCTACTTCCGGAATCAATCCCTTTTCTAACTCCGTTTCCATCAAATCGCTAAATAACATCGGCGGCGGACACTTCCAATCCATAACCCATTTTGCAGCTAATAATGGCCGTAATACATGAAAATACGTTTTCACCCGTACCATATCTTTTAAACATCCTTGGTAATTCCTCTTTGCCATGCTTTGATAATGATACAGACTCTTTTGAACCGAAAAATATTCCGGCAATAACTCCTTGAACTTTTCAAATTCCGGACCACCACGATATACAATCGGAGAAGCACACCACTCAAAAATAGCCGGATTTGAATGGTGAAGCAATTGCAGCGCCTTTTTCATGTCCCATCCGTTGATATCTAACTTTTCATCCAACTGCCACTCAATTACATCCCGTACCGGATCCAACCTCAAATAGTCTTCCATTCTTCTAATATAGAGAAACCGTACATCCCAATCACTGTCTGGAGAAGCAAACCCCCATGCCCGGCTCCCAGATTCTACCGCCATAATGATCTTCACATGCTCTTTTTGCTCAATTTCAAATAATTTTTTTTTGATAATTTGTTCCATCCTGCCCTTCCTTTCCGCCGTATGTCTTTTTGTGCCAAATCACACACCATCACTATATCACTTTATTTACATACCTCTTTTTCTAGCCACATCAATCCACGTACAAATCGCATTCACAACCTCTTTCTCCTTCAGATTGCCTCCTGATTCTCCCATAACCTGCGTAAGAATAGAATCAACCGGAATCTCAATAATATCTTTTTCTGGTTCTCCTTGATCGTTCGGATCGGAAAACCGGTTCCATACATTCCCGCTGACGAGATTCAACATCATACACAATTTAAAATTAGAAGTAGATGGTACTCCCTTCCATTGTTTGTATACTCTTTTAATAAGACGTTTTTCTTTGGTTATTGTCTGAAATAAAATAAAACCATTTAGCCCGATAATAACGAAAAGTAAAAAGCATCCAAGAAAGTCATGAGTAAGAAACAACCGAAAAATAGAACAACCAATAACAGCTGTAGTACAAAAAATACGTTTTCTTTTTTCTGTACGAAAACTAAAGAGTAAAAAAATAATCGTTAAAACCCCTAAAAAAATATTTAAATTCATAATTCCACCTTTCAAAACTGTAATTCCAATATGATTTGCAAACAAATACCCAAACCAAGAGCAAATAAGCTCCAATACACCAGACGATAACCACTCACTGCAGTCTTTTTATGTGAAGCAAATACAATCATATCAAATCCTATAATGAAAAAAGCTAATGCCATGCCCGTTAATACAAATCCAATATCCATAATTTCTACCTCATACCTTTCCTGTTTGCAAAGCGTCATTCAACTCTGTAAATGCATATCCTTTCTCTGTATAAAGTTTTTCTTCCATCAGGTGGAGTTTTAAATCTCCATCTGATGGTTACACCTTAGTGTGCATACAAAGGATCCTGCGAATCCTTTGTAGCAGTAAAACCAATCAGGTTGTTACAGGCGCTTTATCTCCCACTTATCTGATTTGCTACGTTTCACTTTCTGTCAGCTTGAAGTGGGCGTATTAGCGCCTGTTAAACGTGATAAACTCTTTTCTCGTCTTTTATAGTAGCAACCAATAACTTGTCACCGATTGCAACTTCTTCTGTCTCCGGCAACACATATAGATTACCTTCTTTTGTTTCGATAATCGGGATTTTCCCGTTCTTTTTCATAATTTTAATAGCTGTTTCAAATGTAAATGTAAAATCGCCTTCCTTTAATCTTTTGATAACCATATGAGAACTGTAACTATCACCGAATGTCACTAGCAGCCACGTCACTAAGAAAATGCATGCTATAAATCCAAGAATAAGCATATCATATTGGTCTAGTCCTCCATCGAACTTAAAGCAAAAAGCGATAGCCAGTATCATTGCACTTGAAAGTATTACTCCGGCTATAGTACCAACCTCTTTATGTATTTTTTTGGTTGTTTCTTTTTCTTTTTCTAGTAAAAAATTTTTGATACTGTTTTTATTCTCCATTATATTTCTCCTTCATTCTACAAATTAACATTAATTGCAAAGCTTCGATATTTTAATGAATATTTATCTTTTTCTTTCCCGATAACTTCTCTTTCAATTCCAAGCTTTTCATCAGACTCTCCTTTTTTAAGCAGGAACTTAGTAACCTTTCACAAATACGACCCTTTCTTCATCAACCTCATTTGATGGATCTGGCTTAACTGACAAAATAGACGAAGTATAATCGTTATCTTCATCATAAATACGTACTTCCAAATCCTCGTCATATCTTGATAATACTTGAATAATTTCTTTTACCGTCATGTTGATTTCCCCTTCCTTTTCTTATTCATAAAACCAATCCGCAACCACCGTTAAAAAATGTTCAACGGAATCTAACATCTTAACAATAAAACATCCCAAACTTTCCAAACTCCTTTCTCCTCATTTTATTTCTATAATTACATATCACTTTGTTTACACAGCGCTGCAAATACCGAGCCGGAGCTCCACATTCTGCAAACCTTCTCATTTCGATAACCTTGTTCGAATTAGCGCCGCTTGCGGCGCCAGTGTTTTCTTTTTTACTATATTTCACACTTTGATTGCAAAGCGTCATTCAACTCTGTAAATGCATATCCTTTCTCTGTATAAACTCTTTTCTCGTCTTTTATAGTAGCAACCAATAACTTGTCACCGATTGCAACTTCTTCTGTCTCCGGCAACACATATAGATTACCTTCTTTTGTTTCGATAATCGGGATTTTCCCGTTCTTTTTCATAATTTTAATAGCTGTTTCAAATGTAAATGTAAAATCGCCTTCCTTTAATCTTTTGATAACCATATGAGAACTGTAACTATCACCGAATGTCACTAGCAGCCACGTCACTAAGAAAATGCATGCTATAAATCCAAGAATAAGCATATCATATTGGTCTAGTCCTCCATCGAACTTAAAGCCAAAAACGATAGCCAGTATCATTACACTTGAAAATACTACTCCAGCTATAGTACCAACCTCTTTACGCATTTTTCTAGTTGTTTCATTTTCCTTTTCCATTTCCATTTCCATTAAAAAATCTTTTACTGTCATTTTTCTTTCCATAATTTATTTTCTCCTTCCTATAAACCGAGTGTTCTTCGTAAATCCCGATTCTCAGCCATAGATTTCCGATAATCATCCGAACGCTTGATTTTGTCTACAATTAGAACTGTTCTTTTCCCCTTACGGAATCGTATGATATCTCCAGAACACTCCTCTTCCATTCCCGCTCCTAGCAGAATCCCATGCACAACACCGCAAAGATAGCGGTAATCCGGATTTCCAAATGCTGTCGGTGAATTCTGCTGAAAATAGTTTTCACGCTTTTCGAGCGCCTTGTATAATTCAGCGATAACTGAGACTGATTGCTTGCAGTCAAATGTATCGTAATCCTTCCAAATTTCCGTATCTACAAGATCTGGCAAATATTCTGTTTCATCCACTATTGCTTTTCTTATTCTGTACATCATTGTTTTTCCTTTTTGCTTTTATCCAATATCCCCCTTACTTTTCTTAATTCTTCTACCGTGTAATCATCCACGGGAGCAAAGGAAAAAGTAGAGATCCATCGCATCAATTCGCTTTTCTCAATGTACTCTTTCGCTTCCTGCTCTGTGCAAAATAAAGTTTTTCTTCCATCAGGTGGAGTTTTAAATCTCCATCTGATGGTTAGTAAAACCAATCAGGTTGTTACAGGCGCTTTATCTCCCACTTATCTGACTTGATACGTTTCACTTTCTGCCAGCTTGAAGTGGGCGTATTAGCGCCTGTTAAACGTGATAAAAACCCCTTTTCACCAACATAGGCCTCTTCCATTAGAAAACTTTTAAAATTTGGATTTTCACCATAACGGACACCCTTGTTGTCTGTAACGTATTTTCTTCCGACCTTTTCCACCGTTCGCTCAAAAATCTCCGGCTCATGGTTTCTCCCCTGATACATGTACAACACGTATACTTTCTGCTCATTCGCAAAATGCTTCACCGCATATCTTCTTGTCTCCATAACCTTTTCAACCTCTTTCCTCTTTTTACCATAGCAGCCTGTACACTTCTGCTTCACCAACAAACTGCTAGATACCATTGCTATTTTTCTCCTGCCTCGCTTGCGAGGCTAGTACTTCTCGCTCAACCTTCTGATGCCAACACCGCATCAGAAAGCCAACGAACTTTCATCTTCATGGATTCCGTTCATCACTATATCACTTTATAATTTTGTTTACATCTATACGGATTTGCAGAATCCTATACTCTGCAACAACTATTTTTCTTCCCTTTTAGACTTCACATAAAATTCCTTCTGGTCATCCAACCGTAAACACCCCATGGAATGCCCAAATACACACCCGCAGTCAATACAGTACTTCCCTTTCTTGAGAATCATCCGAGCCTTGTACTGTGAGCCATACCTAAGTGTTGGCGTGTGCCCGACAATCACCGTCTTGTCCGAAAAATAATCCCGCACTAAGTCCAAACGCTCCCATAATAACTCCGACTCTCGATAAGTCCGAAGCGCTCTCTCTTCCCGGAAATCATTCCCAAAACCACCATGCACCAATACATACTGCCTTCCAGAAACCTCAATCTCTTCGTAAACTGGTAATGAAGACAGAAATTCTAAAATTTCTAATCGTTCTTCTTTAGGTAGAACTTCATATTGATCCGCCGTAATATTCCCGCCATTGTAATGAATCCAGTTGATTGCCGTTTCCCTTACATAAAAATTTCTTGGCCGGAACCCGTCATAGATAACCCATTCTGCACTTTCCAAAAACATGTCTTCATGATTCCCCTTTAACAATTGAATATTAGGAGACCTCATGATTTCCTGTAATAATGCAATCGGCTTTGGACCGCGATCCACAACATCTCCAAGAACATAAAGCTTGTCCTCGCCAGAAAATGAAATCTTTTCTAGCATTTCATGAATCTCTTCCTGACACCCGTGTAAATCACTCATTGTATAAACGGCCATAATTCTACCTCTTTTTCCGGTTCTGACGTTGCATCTTGAAATATTCATCTAAAACCTGAAGAACATCCTCGTTCTCCTCAATCAAATCCTTTGCCTCACAACCCAAAACAAGACACATTTTAAGAATCATCTCTAATGGCACGTTTTTTCGACATTGCTCATAATTTTGTAAATTCCTCAAATTGATATCCGTCATAAGAGCAAGCTGCTTTTGTGTGAGCCCTCGCTCTGTTCGTATCCGCTTCAATTTTTTCACTAACATCACACGCACTCCTCTTAAACTCTTTTTGTCATTATACAACGGAGGGCGCACATTTTCTATTGACATATCATACAACTTTAACCACATATTTTGTGCATTTTGTCAATAGATTTACTACACCTACAGGTGTATAATAAAGGTATAAAAGAAAAGAAACCGATAGGAGAATATAAATGAAAAAACAGATCAAATCATCCAAAAGAGGACTCACCTTTTCTATTTCCCCTACAGAAAACTTCCATCCGGGAAGCAATTACCGCTATAGCATTGAAGGAGACACCATCCAGATTAAAAAAGCAAACCAAGGCTTGAAAGTATCCCGAAAAAAAGTCGGCCACTACGAAAAAGCATTGTTTGACCTCCGGAATAAAGAAATCAAATCCTTTTTAAATCAGGCATCACAGCTGGAAATTGAAATCCGGGAACAGGAAATCATCGTTTCCTGCTATCGAGAAAAGAAAATCAGAGCCTTTTTCCAAAAGAAACAAGAGAGAGTTTCTATATCTGACCTGATTGGCAAAAAGAAAACAGCGGAGATCATCATTCCGTCTTTCGTACAGAACCAGATTTTTGCAAAGGCATCCGGACAAAGCTACTATGAACAGATTACCTTAATGGATTACTTCTCTTCCATGAATACAGAAGCTTACTCAACCGTAGATGCAATCACAGAAGTCAACGCTATCAATCAAGATCTGAAACAGGTATTCGATGTGGTAAGCCTCTTTTCCGGCGCCGGAATGCTGGATTACCCGTTCTCAAAAGATCAATCCTTCCAAATCAAATTTGCAGTGGATTATGAACCTTCAGCGTGTGAGAGCTACCGTAGAAATATCGGAGACCATATCATCTGCGATAGCGTAACAAACGTCACTGGATATTCCTTTGAGAAAGCAAACCTGATTATCGGTGGTCCATCCTGTAAACCGTTCAGTAATGCGAATCGCCATGCCGCAAGAATGGAACAACATGAAGATGTGGACCTTGTAAATGAATATATCCGAATCGTGCAGGAAAATCAGCCGGACGTGTTCGTAATCGAAAATGTACCCAAATTCATCTCCGCAAAGGATGGCGAATACTTGGAACGGGTCTTTACCAATCTAAGTGACTACCAGATCACAAGCCAAATCATTAAAGATTGTGAGATTGGCGGCTATACCACCAGAGAACGTGCCATCATCATCGGCTCCAAGATCGGAGAAATTGCACTGCCAAATGTAAAAGTGCTCCCGATGAAAACCGTAAAGGATGCCCTCGCAAAGGTGGATTCCAGCTGGTTCAACTATGAGGACATCACAAAACCAAGCGAACAAACCAAAAAACGAATGTCAATGGTAACACCCGGCCATAACTTTAAAGATATTCCGGAACTTGCACAATGCGATAGCCATTCCAACCGTTATAAACGCCTGGATCCGGACGCGCAAAGCCCAACCATTGTAAACTGGAGAAAACTTCCCCTCATCCACCCAAAAGAAGATCGAACCCTAAGCGTGGCCGAAGCCGCCGCACTCATGGGACTGGATGAAAATTTCTGCTTCTTGGGTTCCCTTTCCCAACGACAGCAACAATGCGGCAATGGTGTGACCTATGCCATCGGAAACCTGATTAAGAAAACCGTGAAAAAAGCATTGCAAAACTTCTACAGAGACACAACTAAACAACTTGCTCCCGTATAAGAAGAAAATGCACCAAAATGGTGCATTTTTTCTACGCAAATTTATCGAAAGTCTTCCAGATGTTCAGTCAACCAGCCTTCCACCGCCGATACTCTCAAATCGGGTAAACCAATAACGTCCCCTTACCTATAACGTTGTTGTTTGATTACGCGGCGGTACGCCGCTAGTGCTTTTCACTACCATCTGTAGCCAAGAACCCCCACCTGGTAGCCAACAACCTTCCACCTGCACGCTTTCCTTCCTCTTTATTGCCCGCAGATCTGGATTCTGGAAGGCTTATTTTTCAACCCCTGCTCTCTGCGCTTCCCTCGCTTCCTTTTCTAATTGTAACCGCTTGTACGCCTCGTCAAATAAAATCCCGGCCGCACGACCTTCAAACTCCCGAATACAGGTATCCACCCTCCGCAGCATCCGTATAAAATCCTCATCCGATACCTGCTTTTTCGCTTTCTTCACACAAACATACGTGTTCGGAACAATCGAATTGCTGCTTTCCGCTTTCTTTCCCTTCCCATTTTCAATGGAGATACACCATGGATAATTCATTTTCTGCCCTTTGGAGTCTACCGACGTCCGCACAATCCATAACTTGTGCACAATGGAAGAACCGTCTTTCTTCCCATTCTCGTCCACGTATTCCCCAAAAATCTTCGTCCAGGACTTCGAAAACTCTCCCTTGCAGCCAAAGTAGAAAATCGCTTTCGCCTTGTCAAGAAGCCCCTGCGCTTCCTCCGGACTTATGTTCGCCTCTACAATGACGTTTTTCTCTCCAGTCCCTTTCGAGTAATCCTGTACCTGGATCCCGATCTTCGATTTCTCGTGTAATACTTTCGAAAACTCTTCCACGCCGGCCATCTGCAGCTTATTCGAAAATTCTACTAACCCTTTCTGTGTCTTCGCGGAAGCAATTCCGCGATAAATTTTACTTTGCGACATAATACACCTCCTGAAATATAACTCTTATTTCAATATTACCCCTACGGGTATCATAATTCAATAAAAAATAACCCTTTTTTCCATCTTCTGAAACGCAAAAAAGACTGCAACCTTTGTGCAGCCTCTTTTGAAACAAGTTAAAGTTTGGAGTATATGAGAAAAAGCCTTACATGATTGCCAGTGTTATACTGACAAGATTTATTCTAACCCATACGGTATAACAATGCAATGGAAAGTAATACCTCATAAAGTTAAAGGATATGTAACCCATAAATATCCGTATCACGAATGATACTACGATCAAAAAAAGATTCATACATAAAGATCCTCTGATGCTTCTCAATCGTTTTTCCAAATAGATGATGTACCGCAGATAATTCCTTGGTTAATTGACTTTCACTGATATCTACCCAACCAAAAAGATAGCTGTCATCAGTTGCAATATGATCATCATTTACAAACAATTTTTTTCCGGCACGATAACTTTCCTGACTTGGAAAGTAATGCGCCCGCTCCGAATCTTGCTCTTTCAATTCCTTAAAAGGAATTTCTCGGCTGTGAAAACTAAAAAATTTCCCCTTTTCCGCCTGTTCAAAAGTCAGATCGTATTTCACATGCACGATTTTTAAAAACTCTTTCTGCCGAACATCGAAACCTTCAATCGCCCAAAATGCTTCAATACTTTTGATATTTTGTAGCTCTTCCAATGTGGAAAATGGTAATAAAACCCCTTCCCCGAGCTTCCGTCCTTTTCGAAGACATGCCGTAAAATAATTCCGGTTTGGCCAAATATGCCGAACCTTAATCGGCGTAATCTCTTCCGTTCCCCTTCCTTTATGTAAAAGAATCCGTGCTTCTATGTGATTAAGTTGATATTGCCAATAATACTCAAAGAGAAAATGAAAAAGATATTCCTCTTGATAATCGGAATATAACCGTATAAATTCTTCTCTCAACGCTTTCTCCGTGCGAGCGCAATGCGTTTCAAAGTCAAAATATTGTTCTTTAGAGCATATCTGTAACATTGAAAACCTCCTTTTCCACTAAAAAATATTTATATTATACCTTTTGAGGGATAATATGTAAATAGGGAATCTATATGTTTACATGTTTACATAGTTACATACAGATGCTATAATAAACATATACAAAAGATAAAGGAGAAATGAACAACATGAACCAACCAACTAGAACTCTCATAAAAGAAGAAGTTTACCAGATTCCAACACCAAAATCCTTAATCATTGGAGATCCAATGTATTTGGAACAAATTGAACTTGGAGACAACAAACCCAAAAAATTCTGTGTGCTGCTGAAACGAATTTCAATGAAACTGCAAACAGAATTGGTGTGGAAAGTTTCCAAACTGCAATATGAACCCGATAAATTGTTTCCCGAAGGATTAACAATGACAGAATATACTGCCTTTATTAATATGGGAACGGAACAGAAAATTTTAGATACCTTCCGGAAAGAATCCTTCTATCCCAACCTAAAATCCTATGAACACGAATTGGGTTGCGATACAGCACAGTTTGATATTATGGTGAATCAGCAACGTATGGAAGAAATCCATACCGGCGCAGACGGCTATTATGGCTTCCACCTTGCGTATAAAGGCGGACAAGGACATATGATTTCTTTCAACTTCCCGGCAGACCTTATGACAGAAAAAGAAATGCGCCATACCCTTGCATCCCTGTTCTTATGCCCGGGTATTTTAAAAGAGGACTAAAAAACTTAGTCCTCTTTTTCTCTCTTCATATTTTTGCTGCAAGATATGTATGCTTATTTTAATTCGCCTGCTTCTGTTTAAATGCACCTGTTGGACAGTCCTGGATAGCCATAGATTTTGGACAATGCTGACACCTTTCACAAACTGAATTCTTTTCACATTTCATGCATAAACATTCTCTACATACACTTTTTTCTGCTACTTTGAAATACTTCATTTGTATCATCTCCTCCTTAAATCACCTCATCACCTTATTTACACATCTCTATGTAAACACAGTCTTACTCCAACTTCTTTCCGCAGCTACCGCAGTATTGAAATTCTTTCGGTATTTCCGTATCACAATCCAAACCTCCATTGCAACTACTGTTTCGGGAATTTCTTTCGACTCGTCTATTTTATTTCCGATTTTTTAACATACAATATCTGCTGTATGTTAAAGGTCCATCGCTAGTTGGATCCAGCATGACTGTGAGAGCACCTACACCTGTTTTGTTTACATACATCACATCAGTGACAACATCACGATAATAATCAAACCAACCTTTTGAAGACCCTAAAAATTCCATATCAAATATCATTTTATTTCTTGCCTCTTCCATATTTTTTCTTTCCTTTCCATATTCATCAGGAGATAATCGTTCATGTTCAACTGCTTCTCTATAACTTTCAATTAAGTTTTTCATTTTTTCTTCAGCATGATCTTCATTTCTTAATTGAATTAATTCAGTATTTACTTTCTCAAATTCAGAACTTATCTCTTTTTCTTTGTTTTCGATTAAAGCAATTTTTTTAAGTTCATCCATTGCAGAATTCAGTCCCTCTGCGTTATCCTCAAAAAGAGCGATAAAGTATTTTTTTACATAATATTCAATTTTTTTCATTTTCCACACCATTTGGCTATGTTATAGCCACCCTTTCTTTTCTATTTTATTTCCGGTTTTTTAACATACAATATTTGCTGTATGTTAAAGGTTCATCGCTAGTCGAAACTAACATGACTGTGAAAGCACCTTTTTTGCTTACGTACCACCGCCTCCTTTCTTGTAATGGCTAACGCCTTCTGTAGTCAGAATATTTATCAAATATTGGAATGGCTGCGGCTTCTCCTACTCGATATTACCTCGCAATCGAATATTCCCTTGAAATCTCCTCGACCTTTGCCACTCCCGCACCCTCATATAACGCCGCAATAAACGGATGATTGTCATAGGTCACTAAAATATCCGCATGTGCCGGCATCCCGGCAACCAGAGAGTTTAACAAAAAGGAAAGCTGCTGATGTTCCTCTTCCTGATAACAGTGATGATACAATTTCTTATCCCACGCAATATAATATGGCGGATCCACAAATAATGTACAAGCTTCATCCCAGTAATACTCCTCAATCACCTTGAGAGCATCCTCATTCAACAACGTAATCTGTCCTCTCTTCTCCCAAATAGCCAAAATCCGCTTTTCTAACGCTTCCGGATTCCACCTCTGTAAAAGATTCGAAGTCGGGTTCGCATTCCAAATCCCCGAAAATGCCAACCGGTTCACCACCAAGAATCCAAACGCCCGCTCCAACTCAGAAAACCCTTCATAGTCCCCCTTGATCATCTCCTGATAATGAAAGAATAACTCCCGGTCCGGAACCACCGTCCGAATTTTCTGAATCAAAGCCTCCGGCGCAGTCAGTACCGTATGAAAAAATGCATATATACCCTTGTCCAAGTCATTCATCACTAACTGTTCGATGACTCCGGAAAGTAATAACGATAACCCTACCGAACCCCCGCCGCAATAAACATCTACAAATGCCTTTTTCTCTTCCGAAAGATAACCCGTAAGCAAATCTAATACCTTGCTCTTTCCGCCCGGATACCGTAAAGGAGAAACCCGCTTCTTTAACCGGAACTTGGGACGAACCTTTGTTGCTTCTTTTTTCTCTTTGTCTTCCAATAACACCACATAAGCCCGTTCATCCGCCCGGTTGTCAAAGTAAGTAAAACCATCACAATCCGGACACCAAAACCCCTGGTGATGCTGAAAATCTTCCTCAAAATCTTCTAAATCATCACTGGATAACCCGCAAAAATTGCATACATATCTCATTCCTTTTACCTGCCAATCCTTTTCAAAAAAACTTTTTGTCCTTCTTTTATCTTATTAAAATACATTTTATCACTATGTAAACATACTTACAATATCGGAATAATACACAAAAATATGCGCATAAAAACAGCTAAATTTTATGCGCATATACTCATCCATTTTCTATTTTATATACAATATTTATTTATGATAAAACGCCGGCAACCTCCCACCATCCATTTCCTTATGACTCCGCCCCGCATCAGCGGGGCTAGTACTTCTATCATAACCTTCCGCGTGCCAACGACCTTCCGTCAGTACCTATTCTTTATCATTTCTTTCACCGCTGAACCTTCCACAGTCTCTTGCTCCAGCAATAATCCTGCCAATTCCTCAACCAAATCCCAGTGTGCCCGCAAAAATTCCGTGGTTTTGTCGATGAACTCTTGCGAAACCTCTGTCGCAGAACATAATAAAGCTTCCATCCCGTAATCACCAAACTTTTCATAATTTAATAACCCAATGGAAGACGCATTTCCCTTACTTGATCCATCTGTAAAGTGAAGAAAAGCTTTTACGTAATCCGTAGCCCTCTCCACATCCGAACTGCATCCAACCGTCACAAGATCCACATTCCCTTTCTGATATAGAAATTCTGCCTGCCGCCCCGCATATAACATCATAATATGGGCTTTTAAATCCTTGATATTCATCAACCGATTCTCTTCCGGAAGGGATTTGGTGAATCCGCCAATGCCGGAAGCCGATGGTAAGATGGTCACTTTGCTTAACTTCTGATTGGTTAATAACGCAGTCGCAATGGCATGCCCTGCCTCGTGATATGCCGTGATCACTCTTGTTTCCTCATTTTCCTGTGCTTGTTTCGCAAGATGTCCTTTTAGCTCCAACTTCAAAATAGCCTCCTCAAGAAAGCCCTTCGTGATAATCCCAAAACCTTCCACATCCTCTGGCATCGAAATGGAGATTAATCCTGCCTCATTTAAAACAGACTCAATCCCTGCAGCACTCATCCCACAAGTCTGTGACGCAATGTAGCCTGCCGTCACATCGGAACAAAATTGCTTGTCTTTCATGTAAATATAAGCCAATTGTTCCCGCGCTTTCCGGTCCGGCATCGGAACAAAGAAATGTTTGTCAAATCTTCCTGGACGAATCAATGCCGGGTCCAAATCCTGTACCCGGTTCGTGGCCGCAATGACAATCACCTCATCCGTAGACTGAAACCCATCCATACAGGTAAGTAATGTCGTTAAGGTCTGTACGTTGTCAGAAGCGGCAGAACCAGTATCTCCCTGCCGTTTCATCCCGATACTATCCAATTCATCAATGAAAATCACTGCCGGTGTGTTCTTTTTCGCTTTCTTGAAAATTTCCCGAATCTGCCGACTTCCTGCCCCTACAATGATCCCTCCAATGGAAGATGCATTGATCGCAAAAAAAGAAAATCCACTCTCATTCGCAAATGCTCTCGCAAGAAGCGTCTTTCCATTCCCTGGATCCCCCTCTAATAAGACCCCTCTCGGAATCCGTAATCCACAAGACGCAAACTTCTTCTGATTCCGGGCAATCAACTGAATTGTCCGCAAATCCTCTTTGATATCTTCTAACCCAGCAACATCCGCAAATGTAACCTGCGAAGAAGCCTTTTCTACCTCTTCTCCGTCAATAAACTTGCTGTTGTTTCGATTCAGTTTCAAAACCATAAACAGTAAAAAAAGAGAAGAAACAAGACTGGCAACGGATAAAACGGAAACACTGGGTTTGTCCTTGAAATCCTCGATTCCAAACATCAACATACGCTCTTTAAAATCCTCCGTCTTTGGATTGTCCGTCTTGTAAACCTTGTCAGAACCCTTTAACTGATACCGAAAAAAAGCTGCCTCTTTGCTGTAATCAATACTGTCCACTTTTTTACTCTCGGCCAAACGATAAAATTCCTCATAGGAAACATGAGATACCGATTTCTCTTTGTAAAAAAGAATCCCGGAACATGCCAAAAGAAAACCGCAAAGCAAAAGAAGAAAGATCTGCTTGCGCTTCTTGCTCCTCCCCATGATTCTTCTGAATGTTTCTTTTACTTTCATAATCCTAATACTCCTTTTGTTGCCTGGAACGAATCTACCAAACAATAGCAGCTTCGATCCCCTATTCGATTCCCAGAATCTACGTGTTGTTAGTGATTCTTATACTCTACAGATGCCGAGAACCTCCCGACCAAACCAATTCACTGCAAATCGCTACATCACAGTTTCATTCTTTAATTTTGCCACGCTTGCGTGGCGAAGTGATATTCTTAACCTGCGTTACCTCCTAAAACTACCCCATCGGGCAGCCTATAGTGTTTTAAACTACACAAAATCCCGTTTCAGGCCTTTTCTCCAAAAAGAATTCATCATTTCGTAATTCAAATAACGCTCCTGTGAGAATCTCAATTAGATATTCCACATCCATTTCCCGGTAATCCGCTTTCTCTTTATGCTCTCTGACTTTCTCAAACTCACGCATCACAATATCCAGCTTGTAAATCCTCTCATAAAAAATCTCACAGAACTTCCGATTGCATAAAAATGCTTCACAAGCCGGCAACAAAAGACATTGTAATACTGCAGCATAACCGATGTCTTCCACTTCCATCACTGCAAGAGATGCCCAGTATGCCCGTAACGCTTCATAGTCACTCTTATATTTTTCTTTGTCATACCATCCCTTGCAGATCAAAACCGTGTCCTGTAACCTTGGAATCATCTCCTCACTTACATACCATCTGTTCCATGGCCTTTTTACAAGACCCGTATCTTCCAAACATGGTTCAATACTATCCTTTAAAACAGGAAATGCGGTGTTTTCATCATCCTCTAAAAGAATGTGATACTGCCCCCACATCTTAGTTAAAAAACCAGTTACAGCCTCCCCGTTATCGGTTCTTATCCCCGTATGAAGAATTACGCGAGGTTCTATTTGTCCTTTATGCAAAATTGATTTCGTCATAATTTTTTGAACTCCTTTTTCACATTTTTCCAGTTATTTTCCTTTTCAAGATACATTGTATCATTATGTAAACATAGTTACAATACTGGAAAAGTGCACAAAAATAGAGGCGATTCATACAGTTGACCTTCCCACACCTTCCTTTTTGGAAAAGCATCTGCTATGATTTTATCGAATTCCATTTCTTCTTTTTCCTTTTAGGAAACCTTATTTTGTGAATTCTGATAAAGTTTTTCTTTCATTCGATGAAGTTTTTATCTCCATCGAATGAAAGAAAAACCAATCGGTTATTATTGGCACTTCATCTTCCACTTATGAAGTGAGGATTTTAGTATCTGTGAAACCGGATAAAAAAGAGGAGCAGCCAATGTATACAACAGGAAATGTAATTAAATTTTTACGAAAAAAACATAACCTTACGCAGAAAGAACTCGGGGATATTTTAGGTGTTGAAAAATCAGCCATCCAAAAATATGAAAAAGGAGTCATTACAAACTTAAAAATAAATACTCTGAAAAAATTATGTGAACATTTCGGAGTGCAGCCATGGATATTCGTGCAACCAGAAACCATCCCGGCAAACGAAATAGAAGATACATTAGACATTTATACACTCGCTGATTTTGAACGGTTAAGAGATGCCATAAATATATTAAATCCAACAGGAAGACAAAAAATATTTGAATATATCATAGATATATCCTACAACAAAAATAATCTCAAAGAGTGATAAAACTTCTTTCATCACTATTCCAACCGTTTTTACTTACATTATGAAAAGAAAAACTGCCAAACAAAAATCTGTTTGGCAGTTCTCCCGAGGTTCTGACATACAAATAATTCTGTATGACCATGTTTTATCAATCAGTAAAGGGGTTGAATGTGTATGTTAATATGTACAAGTTACATTTAACAACTCAAGTATAACTCATACGGCACAAAGAAAGCTATAGGTTATTATTGGTAATCTTTTTAGAACCACTATGTAAGAGAAAAAGAATCTGAAATTGACATGGATTTACGCCAGTTATTGATCCACGTTTCACATAAGGCAATATCTCCATCATGATGACTCAGGTAATATCCTCCTTGAGGTCCCGGCTTACTGCAGATACAAAATTCCTTATTTTCCCGAAATTCTTGAATGTACTTCATTAGATCACCTAACGCCTTTGCCTTGAGCGGGCGCTGCGCTTTTGATAATAAATCAATAAGCTGAATCTTTTCGTGTTCTCTTTTGATACTTTCTTGCATGGCAATGTCTCCTTTTATAATTTTAATAGGAGGAATATGATAAGTACGCAAAGCCCTGTGAAATGCATTTTCTTTATAATTCTGCCGTCTTCTTGCGACAGCAAGATCTGTGCCATTAAGATAATCATACAATACAAAAATAACTCGACAGTAATTCATATAGCGTTGGGCAGACCAATGAGAAAAATGCTGAAATACTTTTGATACATAATCTTCATGATAATAAAGTTCATAACATATGTTTTGAATGGTCGTAGTTCCATTGGAATGAATGAGTTTACATATGAAATCTTTTAGAATACTGCTTTTCATACAATATGCCTCCTGTCTTAATCATAGAATAAAAACATGTGCGTAATCCGACATAGTTTTTTGCCAACCCAATAAGAAAAAAGCTGCACCTTTTAGAAGCAGCTTTTTTCTTGTTGTCTAATTCATAATCCTTTAGGGGGATGTTAAAATACCAGTAAAGAAGTATATGGGAGAATTCCTTCAATGTTATACTGGACACCTTTATCTTAACTCATGCGGCACTATCTCCGCAAATGTAAGTTTTTCCAACCCTATTTTGCTAAATAAACATCCGTATTGTAAATACCATACGCATTCGCACGATCATGATCCGTCACATAAACATCAATCCGGTTTCCCTTGATAGCTCCACCACAATCCGTAGCAGTGAAAACATGGCCGTTTAAAATAACCTTGCTTCCATATGGAATAATACTTGGGTCAACCGCAATCGTATCTCCTTCAATCAACGGCGCACCGGTAGCGGTAAAACCATCTGCCCAAATACCGGTACAGCAAGGACCACCGCAATAATGTGTAATCGTGTAATTTCCTAAATACTGTCCGTATTCACTTGGAGAAATGTTAACTTCGCTGATATCACTTCCATAAACTCCATTGATGTCATTTAAAATTCGAGTTGCCCATACAGCATGCTCCGTGTCCACATTTCCTACAATGATTCCTACGTCGCTGTTGGCAGCCTCAATAGTCTTGCCATCCCCCGCATACATTACAACATGGTAAATCTCTTTACCATCAGAATAGAAAATTAAATCTCCAGGAAGTGCTTCATCCAATGAAATTTTTTCACCGTAATAAGCCTGATCCTGTGCAACCCTCGGTAAAGAATAACCGTACTGTGCATAAATGCTCTGTACAAATCCGGAACAATCTGCCCCTTCGGTCAAACTGGTTCCACCCCATACATATGGATTTCCTACAAACTGAGACGCAAACTCTAACATAGACTGACGTATTGCTCCGCCAGGAATACCACCCTTGATAGAAGTGATCGTATAATAACAAGCCTCATTCTCTTCTGGCTTGATCTTTTCTTCAGCAAGATCTAAATTTTCTTCGCCTTTTTCTTCCACAAATTTTTTCGCTTTATCATCTGTGAGAATGGAAGATGCCTTTACAAAACCACGTACATCTCCAGATTCTACATAAACCCAGTCCTGGTCCTTATCAGCAAGGATAAAACTCAGTCCGTCCTGATTTAAAGTTCCAGTCACACGACTGTTTTCATCTTTTCCTTCGTAAATAGAAACAGAATCTTTTGCAACCGCATAATCCTTCTTTACAATCGTGTTTCGAACGGTCGTTTTCGTAAATAAGAATGCTTCGTTTTCTGAGGAAGAAATCAGCTCTTTTGCTTCCTGAAATTCTTCAACCTCTTTCACAGAAGTTTCTGTCACGTCAGAATCCGTTTTCTTTTCTTTTTTTGCACGCTCAATGGCTTCCAACTTCTCTTTTTCTTTCGCATCCGCAATCTCTTCAGCCTTTTCTCCGGTCAGAAGCTGCTCTTTTAAAACAAATCCACGAACCGTTCCGGATTCTACATAAACCCATGTTCCATCATCAGTATCAACCTCATCTTCCTGTTCTGTATGAAGCTTGAATCCGTCATTGCTTAAAAGATAACAGACACCATCCTTTTTAAGCGTTCCAATTACCCGGGCATCTTCCGCTTTGTCTTCGTAAATATTCAGATCCTCTAAAGCAAAAGCATAAACTTTCGGAATGGTGCGGAAACGGAAATCTTCTGTCATTTTAGGCATCACAAAATTCTGCAGATTGCCATGAAAGACAGGAAGCGAATTGCTTTCTTCTTCTACAGATGCTTCTGGTTCTGCCGGCTTCTGCGGCTCTACAGGTGTCTCTGGTTCCGCTGGTGCTTCCGGCTCCACTGGTGTTTCCGGATTTTCTGGAGTTTCCGGCTCCTCTGGAGTTTCTGGCTCTTCTGGTACTTCCGGCTCCTCTGGAGTCTCCGGCTCTTCTGGAGTTTCTGGCTCTTCTGGAGTCTCCGGCTCTTCTGGAGTTTCTGGCTCCTCTGGTACTTCCGGCTTCTCTGGAGTTTCTGGCTCTTCTGGAGTTTCCGGCTCTTCTGGAGTTTCCGGCTCTTCTGGAGTTTCTGGCTCCTCTGGAGTTTCCGGCTCCTCTGGAGTTTCCGGCTCCTCTGGTACTTCCGGTACTACTGGAGTTTCCGGCTCTTCTGGAGTTTTAGGATCTTCTGGCTTCTCCGGCTCCTCTGAATTTTCTTCAGTCATGACATTCGAATCCGCAGCATGTACGATCATTGCTCCGGATGGGATGCTTGTTGCAATCACACAAGCCGGAAGTAAAATTCCAGCACTAATTCCTCGAAACTGTTTCAAAAATTTTCTTTTCATAAAATCCTCCTAAAATATGAATTGTAACTATGTTTACATGCATTTTTTTAAAATATATGTTTTGACATCACATATCACTATTATAAAATAATTTACATTTTTTTACAATACCCAATAAGATGAACAATCTCTATCCTCCACGTTCAATCCCACAAAAAAACAAATCTATGATTTCACTCATTCCTGCTCTTTCCTTTTAACCTTATAACACTTTATTTACATGCTGCTTATTTTTTTCTTACGCAAACCGTAATTGATCCAAGCTGTCGTCAATTCTCATATTCACCATTCGTTCTCCAATCTTTAAGTACGGACAATTTGCTTCTACTAACTTTTCTGCCATCATCGGAACCACACTGTTCCCAATCCTTGCGACCTGCTTCGAAATCGGATACGACCTCCAGTTGTAATCCCGGTTGATAATGTAGTCTTCCGGAAATCCCTGTCCCTTCTTTAACTCTTCCGGATGTAACATCCGCAAAAAAATGTCCATAATGACATACTCATTTCCCATGACCGTAATCAGCGCAAACCGCTCTTTGGTAACAATCGTATGTAACGGATCCTGTAAGCTCTGCCCAATCCCGCAGCCATAGTACTCCATGATAAATTGACTCACCCACGTACATCTCTGTAGCACATCATTCACCGCATGTTGTTCTGTTACCTCTTGATTGAGATGATCCATGAGCTGCTTTGTTGGAAGCGCATACATAGTTACCTGCCCAAAGTGCCCCGGTGATGTTGTAATCGTGTGAATCGGCTCCAACATGGATTGCCCCGTACCGGACTTGTAAAACTTCGTCAGATAGGACATGGCGAACCCGTAAGGCGAATCTGAGCCTTTATTTAAAACCGAATTGAACGGCATCAGATAAGGAGTTACAAGATGATTATGGTCTACAGTTGTAATGGTATGTAACGGTTCATCGACTTGACTTCCTGCACCTTTGTAATTTCCACCATAAGACTTTTCAATGAATGGTGCTATGACAGGTGTTACAACTCCAAACCCATGCTTCTGCGTAATTGTTGGAAGGGGATCGTGAAGACTTTGCCCCCGAAAACAATCCCCACCATGATTCACCTGTACCATAAATGGTTCTGGATTGTAAAACACGAACTTCTCTAACCCTCTTGCAATCCGATTCATCGTGTTCTTGGCAAGAGGCTTCTTTCGTCCAAAGATAGACTTCCCAAAGTCCTGTAAATCAAGATACTTCCAAATCGGTTCCCAAGGCGCATATCCTCCAACTCCGTTTTTGCTGTGCGTCTGCTTTGGCCACCGGATCTCTTTCCCGTCTCTCCGGAAAACTGCATACCATCGCTTCCGGGTAGTCGGAGCCCCATAGTCTGCCGCAATAAGCTCTCTGCAGTCAAAAATATATCCAAGACTTTTCATAGCCGTAATGAACTTCTTATAATCTTCCCCACGCCGCTCCTTAATCGGATGCCCGTTTTCATCCAGAGGTCCCCACTGCTGAATCTCTTCCACGTTTTCCATAATGATCACATCTGGGAGAATTGCTTTCGCGTGCTTGTATACCGCCCATGGCAAAATTCGAAGCCCGTGTTCCCTCGGCTTTCCCCCTTTCGCCTTGCTGTGGCTGGTGCAGTCCGGACTCGCCCACATCAAAGCCACATGCTGCCCTTTTACATACTTTTTCAAATTCACTTTGAAAATGTCTTCTGTCAGATGTAATGTATCTGGATGATTGGTCTTGTGCATCAAAATCGCATCTGGATCATGGTTAATTGCAATATCCACTGGTCTTCCCAATGCCATCTCAATTCCAACACTTGCTCCGCCACCTCCGGCGAAACAGTCAATGATTAAATCTTTCATCTTCTTTGCTTAAAGGGGCTTGCTGCTTCTGTTTTTCACAAAACCCCCACTTCCTTTCTCTATTAACTTTCCTTTACCTAATCAATCTCTTGATTTAATTCATTCCGGATCATTGTATATTTCAAAATGAGTCCATCCAATGCTCCAAGCATGAATACCATTGCATTGTGTAATGCTTGTTGAGTGTCATCCGTTTCCATGTTTTCCATCTCAATACCAATATCCCGGCAAGTCAAAAGCCAAGTTCCCGGATAATGAATGTGCCTGTGTACGGTGTATCGAATCCCCTGTAACGACACTTCATATACCCTCGGTGTTTTGTCTTTGTCTAATCTGCTATATGTAGTAATATCTTTAATCTCCATACGTTCTTATCTCCTTAAATTTTAATTTTTTATTCATATATAAAGGGTATTCTTTATTCAATTTTTGATTGTGTTCCAAAATTTCCACTCTTCTTCTATGCTCATCCAAAGATGATCTTTCCTTTCCGTTTTCAGTATATATAAAGTTTATAACTGAACTTTTTTTACTCATCTTTTGCACCTCAAAAATCTATTTTTTTCTCTGTTACTTCTTGTATTATACACCTACAGATGTATTTTATCTATTGACATATTTACCAAATATCCTGCTCATATATTAGATATTTTTTACAAATAAAAAACGGCAGCCTATAAAGACTACCGCACCTTGAAAATATACCTCCTTATAACTCAGATCCGCTCGCGGAACTAAAACCTCCTCAAAGCCTACCGTAGCCGTCACACTTCCGCTTCAGCCAACACAACCATAGAAAGCCATTTCCTTATGACTCCGCTCCGGCACGGAGCTAAAACTTCTACCCAGTTAACCTTCCACAACATTCATTCTTTACTCTTTATTTCTATTGCCTTTTTCACTTCCTTCTTTTTCTCATCCTCCAGTAAATCTTCTATCTTGCAATCCAACACCAGTGCTAACTTGTAAAGTGTAAGCCCCTGTACCTTGTGAATGTCCTTGTACCCAATTTCATAATGCTCAATCATCCGCTTATTCACACCGCTTAATTTGGCTAATTTCATTTGTGTAAGCCCTTTTTCTTTTCTTAATTTTGCTAAATTCATGACAAATAACGCCTCCTAATCTGATTATCCCCATTTTACTTCATTTTTGCGGACAAATTTACATAGGATAGACAGCCAGCTAACTCCCTGTTCTTACCTCTTGAAATGCAACCAATAATCCACCGAAGTTCCCAAAATTAAAGAAAGCTTTAACGCAAACTCCTCAGAAATATCCTTGCTCCCAGTCAGAAAATCTTTTACCGTACTTTCATCCACACCCAATAATCTTACAAAAGCTTCTCGTTTCATTATAAACCCATCCAATAATTTTTTTATATAATATTCCCGAGAAAAATCCTCATCTGCTTCCCATACCATTCGATCAGACCAAATACTATTACATATCTCTCCCATAGAATGACCTCCTTTCCTCAATTCCGAATAAAGTTTTTCTTCCATCAGGTGGAGTTTTAAATCTCCATCTGAGGTTACACCTTAGCGTGCATACAAAGGATCCTGCGAATCCTTTGTAGCAGCAAAACCAATCACATGGCAGCCCGTTAGCGTGTGTGTTTTGCACGCTTACGGATGGCGGTACCCTTGGGGTAGGTTGTTACAGGCGCTTTATCTCCCACTTATCTGATTTGCTACGTTTCACTTTCTGTCAGCTTGAAGTGGGCGTATTAGCGCCTGTTAAACGTGATAAATCCCTTGAAATATCACAATTTACTTGACTTGTATACAAAACACTTTGTTTCTTTGTTTACACATTGCGGAATTTCACTTCAATTCGTTTCTTTTTACTACCATAGCGACATCTGCCCGCTTTCTTCCTCGACCAAACTACTAGAATTTTGAAAAACTTCCATCGCACTTGATTCTTCTTCCTCTCGCAGATACTCTTCACATACTTCTTTGAGTTTTGGGTTAAACCGATTCACCCGGATTAATTCATCAAATGGCGCATAAGTAATCCTCCGTATGCAGTCCATTTTTTTACACGCCCTGTTTTGACAATAAACCATCACGAATTACCTCTCTTTTCCCACGCTACCGGCATAAAAAGGTTCTCTCCTTTTAATCGCTCTTTGACATACACAAAAACCCCTTTTCCCAAGTCCCCAAGGAAACCATAAACTACCCAGCCACAAGCCTTGCACTCATAGGAACTTGCCGTCTCTTTACCGCAGGACGGACAGCGAAACTTCATCTCTCCAATACTCTCCTGAAATTCTTCCATGGTATCGAATACTCTGACATTGCCACTCTTAATCTCAGGCTGATTACATTCTTGATAATAATTCATATACCAATAAGTTCGATCCGCTTCCCAGCTATCCAGAATCTCCTGCCAGTTCAATCCCATAGCTTTTCCATATGCTTTTGCTCTATCGATTGTCCACTTGAATTTGTCACAATACTTGTGAAAACAATTTCCCCCGCATTCACAACATCCTTCCGGGCGAAACACTCCACCACCCTTTTCACAATCTCTCTTAACTGCCTGACTTAATTTTTCATACCCTTTACTCATATCTCTATACCTCCACAAGATGTTTAAAAATGTCTTTCTGAAATTCCCAGAACTCACTGCAATGCTTTAAACTCTCTTCTGCTTTGAATAGCTTTTTCAAGTATTTCAATCTGCTTATCCAAATCACCAATACAGGCATACGGAACATCTCCGTTTTTTGAAACAATCAGTTTATCTGTGAAGTCGTATGCGTCTATATTTCTCTTATACTGCAAATAGCTGATGATGATTTTTGAAAATTTGAATATCCTGTTTAACAATTCCAATATCCACCATAATATTGTAAAACAAATTGCTATTAACCCAAGAATGAGTATTATATTAAATAACACATTTTTTATCAGTTCCATACCTTCACTCCTAAACTTACAGTTTACCTTAAAGAATCTATAGCTTTCTGTGCTGTCCCTGCCCCATTATCCCGATCATAAAGCCACTCTTCGAATCCATCATCTGATGTAAGGTCTACTTTCATTACACGCCCATACAGATAATCGAAATAAGTTTCTTCCTGCAGCAATTCTCTGCAATGATCAACTGTTACTACTACATCATCTGAAGCAGCTTGTAAAAAACCCGACCCCTGTAATTGACTATTATCATATAACGCCTTCAATACGTCTGCCTTATCTAATCCTTTAATATCTATCATTACTGCGCCTCTTAATCCCTAAATCTTAATTTTCTTCAATTTCAACATCTTCTGCTTTTACGATTTTTATATCATTGGAAAAGCAATATTTCATCCTGTCAAGAACAAATTTTGTACTTTCTTCTAACGTAAGGTTAGATTCGGATGTTATCTCTTCAGATATTTCTATTAAAATTTTTCTTACTTTCTTCATTTATACCTCCAAATTTTTTCCTCATACTTCTGCTTCAATGAAACTATCATTAATTTGCTGCTTTTTATTGCTTCTTCCTTAATTATACACCCACAGATATGCTTTTTCTATTGACATAATCGCTAAATTTACACGATTCTTTTTAGCACTTTTTATGTTTTTCGCTATCAGTTCATAAAGTTTTTGCAAAAAAAAATAACCGTTCTGGTTATTCAACCGAACGGCTATTTTACTCCAGAATCATAAAATCCAGAGTATGGAAAGAACATGAAGGAAGGGTTTAAGTTACGATAATCTGTCAAAAAAAAAAGAAAAAATGCAAAAATAAAATGAACATATGTATTCCAAAGAGAAATATAATAGTCAATTGTTAAACATAGGGGAAATAGATATAGGATCTATTCAGTTCAACCACTTTTATTTAGGTTGAAACGAGTTTGGGAAAAACAGATACATAATCTATTCAATTGTTCAACTGAAACCCACGAATGGGTGATAAAGAATCATATTAACCTATCAATTTGTTTCATTGTTCAACTTAAACCACAGTTAACGCCTTCAAAAGTATATTGCCTTATTTTCCATAATTTGTCAATAGGGTATTGCGTTTTTATTTCAAAAAATCATAATTTTTGGTCCTGCTAACACCTTCCATATCCCTCAAAAATGTTTCCGCTTCTTCCTGCACACCAAACACCCTGCGGAATCCAAGATGCGTAATCCCTTTCTGAAATTCCTCCAAAGTGCAGATCACTTCCTCATCTGCTTCCCTTAATAGAATTTCTTCTCCATCGTCCAAAATACTTTCCACCATATGAACCTGCACCTCACCAGGCTCCTTTAAATCTACCGAATATAATGTATCCCCCACAGAAACTGCCCGATCTTCCATAAGCCCGAGAACCTCTAAAAGTTCCCCAGACGTGTAAGACAACTTTCCGCTGCGCTCTAAAATAATCTTCCGAAACTCTTCACTGTTAATCCACATAAAAATATTCCTCCTCTTTCCTATTCCACATCTTTCCAAAAAACCACAATTCCCACAGGAATCCAACACCTTCCAACTAACCAATCCCCTTATGTCTCCGCCCCGCTTGCGGGGCTAAAACTTATCCAGTAAGCCTATCGGAACCACAAACCTTCCGGCCAGCTAATAACCTTTCGCCAGCACTCGTTCTTTATTCACTGCTTTCACGAATATATGCTACACATTCCTGTTCCCGTAAATCTAAAATAATCTCCCCGGCACTTAAAGAATCCTTGTTCCGTATCTCAAACTCTTCCCGAAAAAGATCACTCAAAGTAAAAATTTCTAAAAATCCCGTTTCCCGGTTCCTGCACCATATCTTTTTTTCATCCAGAGAAACCCTTATCACGTCTAAACCTCTGTATTCTAATTCTCTGCTTAAAATAACAGGATACGGAATTAAAGTATGAGCTTTTGCAAACGAAATCCAGTCCTGAACCGATTTCTTGCACCGAAACCAACCAAGAAAGACCCCTTCTTCTCCTAACCCACCTATGTAAAAACAAAACAAAAAAAGAAAGAAAAATAAAACAAGAAATCTGATACAAACACTTAGCCTGGAAAAAGACCCCGCGTAAATCCATATAAAAATCAAAATACAATTCGCTGCCGCAAATAAAATACAATTCTTCAAAAAACTCTTCCTGCATAAATCCTCTAAACAATTCGCCTGAGCATTCGGGATTATGCGTATCTTGTCATAGTCCATCCATCCAACTCCATTTCACTAAATTTTTTCTCTTACTGATTTATAAAGTTTTTCTTCCATCAGGTGGAGTTTTAAATCTCCATCTGAGGTTACACCT
>OAWJ01000642.1_pt1 | contig 27879 bp, 19 predicted proteins | sample 1517021 | NCBI WGS metagenome assembly OAWJ01 (sample SAMEA2580121, study PRJEB22360) | human gut metagenome | biome: human gut; feature: human-associated habitat; material: faeces | place: Denmark | collected 2008/2010
ATTACTTATTCAGAACTTTCGAGGATGTGTTTCACTGTTTAATTATCAAGGATCTTTGCCGTTCCGACTCGGATCAGCTCGTTTATTTTATCACAGAACCTTTCGTTTGTCAAGAACTTTTTTTAAATTATTTTTCGAAGTTCTTTTGAACTTCCCGGGAACATTTCGTTCCCTGCTGTTCTCTCGATCAGCAACTCGTTTATTTTATCAAACTCATTCGCTTTTGTCAAGAACTTTTTTCAAGTTTTTCGAAACAGTTTTTCCAACCCGCGGCAGCCACCCGGCTCCGAACTGAGGTTTTCTGTTTCAAAAGAACTCATGCGCTGTAGCTCTCGCTGACAGCTTAGTTATAATAACACCGTCGCCGGCAAAAGTCAACACCTTTTTTCGAATTTTCTTATTTTCAGAAAAATTTGCACAATTCTGTATTTAACCGAATCAAGTAAGTCCCCTGCTTCCATTGCGAAAAGCAATAAGCAGTGGGTGGGGACTTGCTTGTATCAGGAGTGGTACAAACCTCTCCTGATAAGCTGCGAAGCAGTTATTCGGTTATAAGCAAGGAGCGGATTTCGAATATCCGTTTTGACAATAATTTATCTGATTTTTTTATCAATTCTTCTGCATCGCACAGCGCAGCGCGCCTGGCCGCTCGTTGTGCATGTAAAAAGCGTCAGATCCCATGTGTCCTTTTCTGTTTTTGTTATCATTGCTTCCACCTGGTCTGGCAGAAGTTCTTCTGTTTCTTCTATTTCATAATATCGCACCCTCTCTTCTGCATCCGTAAAGCAAACCTCCGTTCCGGGCTCCAGCCATTTGATCGGGCTGAAATGACGGCGGTAATTGTGTCCGGCAATGACAAGATTATCCTCTGACGGTGAACCTGCATATCTTCCCGGCGCTGTTTTAAGTCCCTCTTCACTCCATTGTGCCATAACAGGGAGCTCCAGCGAAATCGATGGTATCGAGATCCATCCAATATAATCATTTCCGTCGATAGAAATGATTTCTTTTCCAAAATCATCCGTGTCTGCAAGCGCATTTTCCTGTTCTGTTCTTTCTGTTTCCTCCCCACTTATATTCTCATCCTCTGCCTCTTCTTCTTCTTCTTCTTCTTCTTCTTCTGCATCATCTTCTGTTTGCTTCTGCATCTGTTCCAGTACCTGTTCTGCGCGCTCTTCTGCACGGGCAGAATCCCACTCGTTATACAGAAAAAGAGACAGTGCTGCCCCTATCAGCACTGCCCCAAGTATCATGCAAATCATTCCGGCTCTACGTTTCATTCTGTCTTTTTATCCTTTCGCAGACTCCACCCAACCGCAAACAGAAGCATTCCGGCGATTGCCATAACCGGAACCGGCCAGATGAGCTGCCCTGTATACGGAAGGCGAAGATTATTTCCGGAGGAAACCGGCTTTGGTGTGCTTACCGGCTGTTTTACCGGTGTCTCCGGCTTACCGGAAACGGATACTTCTATTTTCGGCATTGCCTCCACCTGATACTTCCACTGTCCGTTTTCCCTCATCGGCAAAGAGACCAGAAAAGGAGAAAACATCTCATAACCATTTGCCGCCTTTGTCTGTACAACCAGATAAATACCTTCTTCCAGGCCGGAAAAGCCTGCTGTCCCGTCTGCTCCGATTGTCTGAGCGACCCCGACAGTAGAAGCGCCGATTTCTGCTTTTAGTTTTTCTGCCAGAAGCTCATCCTCCAGATTGTCCAGTTTCAATCCACAGTTTTCAAATCCATTCGTAAAAGCATATTGGATTTCCGTCTCCTTCGAGGTAATCTCTGCCACCTGATACAATACAACTTCTCCACCCGGAATTTTTGTGTTTGTTTTGCGATTCTGCATCACCACAGACAGGGAACCCTTCTGCCCCTGACCATGTGCTTCCGCAGCGGACACCCGCACAGCCGTCATCGCAAAAAAGCAGAGCAGCATACACAGAACGCGCAGGCTCTTTTGAATCCCTTTCTTTTTCAAACTGATCACCTCACTTTTTCTTTTTTCGTCCGTGAAACAAAAGCCAGAACAACAGGATCAGAAGCATCGGCGCTGCAAGAACCGGTGCGGTAATGACTGGCTCGATCTGGAAGGCTTCTGCCGTCACATGGATATTTTTCTCCTTTACCGTTTCCACCCTGTGTCCGCGCACCAGCAGACGATGGGTGTTGATGCCATACGGCGTACACGTCATGAGTGTACAGTAATCTTTCCCTTCTTCGATCTGAAGCTTGTCCGTCTCCGACGGAAGAACAATTGCAATTTCATCTACCTGATACGTCAGGACACGGTCAAGAATCGTAATGGTAAATGTATCCTCCGTCTCCAGCTTGTCCAGATTCGTAAAGAGTTTGGCACTTGGCAGCCCTCGGTGCGCAGACAGCACCGCATGGGTCGAGGCTCCTCCCACCGGAAGGCTGCTGCCTTCCAAATGACCGCATGCAATCTGCAAAACACCATCCTCTGTTCCATGGTAAATCGGAAGCTCTACCTTTATTTTAGGAATAGAAATGTACCCCATAATACCCGTTCCGGTAATATCCAGCGTCTTCTCATAACCGGCCAGTTTCGACGGTTCATAGAACAGCTCCGGATGCGATGCAAGCTCCTTATTATATTCTTCCGCCTTCTGAAAATACGCATCCGTATCCTTCTGCGCCATTTCTGCTGCCGTTTTCTCGTAATTTGCTACTGCGCGGGATTGGCTTTTCTGGTTGATATAATTGCTGACAGAAGGGTATAGCAGCACGGACAGGCCCACGAAAAAGATAAAAATCAGAAAAATAGTACTTGCATGTTTTTTCATACGTCACTCCCTGCTGTTATTCCCGGACGGTCCTTTGGAACCGCCCGGGCCTATTTTTTACTTATTGTTCATACGTTTTTTCGTAATAAGAAGAACTGCTGCAGCTGCCATCAGCATACCGCCGATCACATAAAAGACGGTAGTACCGATTCCACCGGTCTCCGGTAAGGTGGAACCGGATTTATTTACGATATTTGCACTTACTGCCCCTGTTGTCACATTACCCGTGAAAACATCTCCGCCAGATAAAGATGTCAGTTTCGGATCAGCGCTGTCAATTTCGTGTTCTGCCGTGATCGTAAATTCAATCGGATCAATGGTATTGTAACCGGACGGCGTTTTTGTCTCTACGATTTTGTAATCGCCATCGTCAAGACCTTTCCATTCGAATACGTTTTGATTATCGCCTGTTCCGGTAAGTTTTCCTTTGCTGATCCAGCTTTCTTTTCCCACTTTCTTAAACAGCTCAAACTCTGCCCCTTCCAGCGGTTGCTGATTTTCCTTTACCTTGTTTGCTGTTACCTTGTAGGTAAATACAATATTTTTATCTTCCGGTGTTTTTCCGGTTTCTTCCGGTTTTGTCGTTCCATCCCCTGTGTTGTTTGGATTGTTGCTGTACTCCAGATCTGCTGTGTTTGGATTTCCCATCGAGCCAAGTACGGCATCTTCATCCAGGGTTGCGTTGTATGTTACGGTGACTTTTGTTCCTGTTGTTGCTCCATGGGCTTTTACATCCATAATCGCAACATCCATGGTTTTACTATCAGCATCCCATGTTACGGTATACTGATCTTTTGCTAACGTTTTTTCTCCTACCTTGACCTCTACACTTTCCTTTAACAGAGTAAGATGTGTCATGGTATCATGGAAATTCAGATAATAATGGTCATAATTCGACAGATCCCCCATCGTGGCCGTCAGCTTGTATGGGATTTCATCTTTGATATCATAGTCTGCGGAATCCTGCCAGCCTGACTCCGTTCCCGTAGAATCGTTGATATCCTTTACTTTTTTCTCCAGTGTTGGTTTGTCTGTCTTTTTCGTTGGCGTTACTGTACCTGCTCCATTCACTTTCAGGAGAGAGAGATTCTTTGCGTCATACTCTCCAGTTGTAGCTGTCGTGTCAACAATCAGATAATAGCCGGCAGCCGGAAGGTTCACCGTTCCTGTTCCCTCGGTCTTCGTCTCGGTTACATATGCTGCAACTGTTTTTGCGAATGCATTTGCTTTTGTACTATCCGTATTATATGTTTCCAGAACCTTGGCGACATCCGCTGCGCTCGCACACGTTGCAAACGCTGCTTGCGTATTTAATTCTGCTAAGAGTTCCTCCCCCTGAACGCCATCCCCCCAGGTTACGTTTGACAGTTTGTTTCCTTCTGTAAGATCTCCCTTAAAAATCTGATATGCGGCAAACGTATGCTGCGTGAGCTCAACATCTGCAGCAACTCCTGTCACACAAAACGCCAGTACCATCACCATGCTAACCAGCATAGCCAGTACCTTTTTCATTGTTTTCATTTGTTTTTCCTCCATTTTTGCTCATTATGATTTATATCTTCTTTCGCGGCGCAGTGGATTTCGCCGCCACAGCAGGGGTACAGGATTACTTTTCCCCCCTTTCCCGTCTGCGCCCAAGAGAAGAAATTCCATACAGCACAGCAATGCCCATCAGGGTAATGCCGCTGACTGTAAACAAGGTGGTTCCGGATCCGCCGGATTCCGGAAGTTCATAGACCGGAGTTTCATTTTTCTCATTTTCTATGTAAATAATCTGAGATGTTTTTGTCAGATCAAATGCCTGCTTTGGCAGTTCTTTCGGAAGGGTATTGGCCGTATTGCCATCTTCACTAAAGTAGAAATAAACTGCATTTTCTTCCGGGTTCTCCGGCAGCAGATAGTCCTTCGGGGCATTCGTCTCCACCAGACGGTACAGGACATTTTTCTCATAGGAAAGATCCGCATCCTCCTTCTGCCACTGGATGATGATTTTTCCGTCTGTGTCCGTGGTATAGCTGATACCAGTGTTTACATACCCCGTTCCGTCATATTTCTGAAGCTGGAACACTGCTCCGGCGAGCGTAGTTCCGTAATCGCCCTTGCTTACTTTATAAAGGGTACAGCGTTTTTCGGTACTTACCTGGCCGGTATGGGTTTGTTCTTTCCAAATCACATCATTTTGATATTCATCGTCCTTATATGCGGTTCCATCCAGCTGTGCGCTGTTAAACACCCTCACAGCATAGTCTCCAGTATACCCCCTCGGAACATCTGCCTGAAACTGATAATCGTACTCCAGTATCATCGGTGTTTCATCCGGTAAACCGTTCGCCGTTAAAGTACTTGCGGTCATCGTTCCTCCCTGCCAGTCCGGATTCCCAACGGATGTCTGTACTGTCCAGGTCCAGTTTTTGATTTCGTCACCCTTTAAAACGGTTCCATCCTTCTGTTTTTCCGCCCGATACAGTTTTACACTTCCCGGAACCAGCCAGGCGCTCAAATCCAGCGTTTTTTTATCGCTCCAGTTCGTCGAGTGGACACCCATTTTCGTGTAATACTGCATCACATCTGTCAGCGTCAGCGTATCTGCCCCGTTTACCAGATCTCTTCCATCCGGATTCAGGCAAATGGAGTATTTTACACGACGGCTGTCGTTGTCCCAGACGCCTGTTTTATCCACCACTTTACTCTCATTTTCTGCGGTATCCTCGGTCCATTGCTGTGTCTGGTCGGTGCTTCCCATGCTTCCTTTGTCGCTCGTCGCCTCCGCATGATTCCGGAAACTATACGTTTCTCCTGCTGCATACGGATCCAGCTTCTCCTTGCTGACCTTGCATTTTACAACCAGCGTATAAACGCCTGCATCCAGCTTGGTTCCATTCTGTGCATCTGCGCGCGTAAGCTTCAGCCTTACTTCCCGGTTCTGCTGCGTTCCTGTAATCTGATAAACACTGTTTCCGCCGGAAACAGCACCGTCCTTCGAAATGGTAATCGGTCCCATGCCGGAAAGATTACTTTCTCCCCTGATTTCTTCCAGCTCCACTCCCTCCGGGAGCGTGTCCAGAACGGAAAGCATACTGCTTTTTTCTGCCAGTGTTGCCGTAATTTTCCAGGTCAGCGTTCCGTCTGCATTTTTCTTACTCGTTGTTTCGGCACTTCCGTTTTCATCTGTTTTGACGATACCGCCCTTTTTATATTCATAATCCGCATACGCCTCTCTCTGCCCGACTCTGATTTTATTGCAGAACCAGGTGGATCCGATCGAAGCATCCGCAATGTTCGCCGTTGTTTTGTATGCAAAAATCAATTTTTTCGCACCATCTGGCACAGCAAGGGTATCCTTTAATGTCATTTTACAAATTGTGTAGGTTAATGAATCTGCATTCTCTGTTGTGTGATTCAGAATCTCGTTTAGCGTATAGCTTTTCCCGTCCGATGCCTGGAAGCTGATCTCTGCAATCTCCGAAACCGAAACCGTTGCAACCCGGTTTTCCTCGGCATCTGCCCAGTAAATCCCTTCTGTCCACGCCTGTACCTGTTCTTTTGTCAGATAATGTGTTCCGCCGGCTCCGCCCCATTGATTTTTGGTCGGGTCATCCACGATACTGGTTCCGGACAAAATTCCGCTTTCCGGCACCGTTAAAGTAACCTTCCATGGAAGAACCATTGTTGTTCCATCTGCGGATTCTTCTGCCGAGCCAACCGCTTTCGCAATTTCGCCTCCGCTGATCCACACCGTCCCTGTTGTACTGATTTGGGCGCTTCCGTCCCCCGGCCGGAACGTCGCTGTGTTCTTCACTTCCCGGCTGTTCCAGGACGGTTCTGCCTTGGTACGGTATGTAATGGTATACTCGCCGGTGTTGGTTTTTCCTTCTTCCGCTGTGAAGCGAATTCCGGTAATGTTTCCACTTTCATTCCGCGTGATCTCATATCCTTCCGCAGGCTGTATCGTTACATCTGTACCATCCGCCAGCTTTGCCAGCATTTCATCGGTAAGGCCGGAGTCCGCAAGGTTCAGGTGATTCCGGTTCAGCGTTATCTTCCAGATAATCTGATTTTCCGCCGCATCAAAGGATCCGGTTTTTTCCAGTGTGTGTTTGTTTTGAATCGTAATATTTGTTTCCGCACTGCTCTTCACCTTCGTTTTGTCGTTTTCCGAGCTCGCACTGGCGATGTTCTTCGCCGTCGGCTGCTCCGTATTTAAATTTGTTACCTCGTAGGTATATACAATTTTATAACGCGTATATTCTTTGTATGAACCTCCATTATTATCTGTTTTCTCCTGTGCCGGCTCTATTTTCGGAAGTGTCATCCGAATGGTTCCGTTTTCCGACGTACTCTCCTGGTCTTCCATCGTTTCTTCCGTAATCGGGTTTGAGTCCCACCAGCTTCCATTTTCGCCATAATAACGTGAAACCGTTTCTTTGGTAACGGTAATTTCCGGACTGCCAAGTTTCATTCCTTCCACCTGGATCACATCCTGAAAATCAATGGTTTCCGGTGTTCCTTTCAAAGAAGTCACGTACACGGTGTAAATCAATTTTCCATTCTTGATCTCATAGAAGCCGTTTTTCTTTGTACTGATATCATAATGGTTTGTCTCATTGTCCGGGTACTTGATGGACTCTTTTGGAATATCAAGCGTCACCTGATCTTTTCCGACAAGTTTAATATTTCCGTCCCCGTCCGCTTTTGTTCCATCAATCTCGCCGGAAAACTGAACAAAGCCCTGAATCGTTTCCCCGGCTGCCACTACATAGGCCTGTTCAAAATCAATGTCCAGACGGTATGCGCCACTCTCTGTTTTTTCAAATTGATACGTTCCTGCCTTCTTTCCGTCCGCATCATAGAGATCGTGGTTCTTTCCGTCCAGAAGCCCATTCGGAATGATAACGCCTTCCGGATATTCATAGTAATACTGGTACCCGTTCTTCTCTATCTGCTCTTTTTGAAAGTTAAAATCGACCTTCAGATCCGAAGAATAGACATTTCTGTCGGCATCATACCTTGTCTCCCCGCCGGTAAGTCCCGTCACCTGCTCACTCATGGAAATTCTCTGTTCCTTTGGTGTCTCCGCCTGCGACGTCTCATCCGATTCCGTTTCCGGTGCATCTGTATTTGCTGTGTTTGCTGTATTTACCGTATCCTCTGTATGTTCCGGTTCTTCTGCGTCTGCTGCCATCTCCTCTGCAGCTTTTTCTTCCGTCTTCACTTCTTTTTGTGTCTGTAAAAGTGGATTCTCCGGTATCAGACCATATCCAAGAATTTTTGCATCCTCCGTCGCCCATTCATTTTCCTTTACCATATCAGCGGAGTTTCCCTCAACCACCTTCAGAGTTCCGGATTCCTGCACTTTTTCTACAATGCCGACATGATCCGCGCTTCCATCCTGATCCAGATCGAAGAAAACCAGATCTCCGCTTTTGGGCTGTTTTGTCTGGCTTTCCACATACATTCCGGCATTTTTCAGCTCCGAAATCCATGCTGCACAGCCGGAGTTTACCGGCATCTGTTCCGCCGGGATTCCTGCATACCGGATGCAAAATGCCGCAAACATGGCGCACCAGTCTCCATACTCATTTCCATACCACGCACCGTAGCGTGTATATCCCTTCCGCGTTGTTCCGTCATCTGCAAACCTGAAATTTTTCCGGCTTTCCTGGTATCCCATCTGGCTCTGTGCAATCAGAACCACATTTTCCGCCCAGTTTTCCGTCAGATTCTGCGGAATCGTACTTTCCCAGTCCGCTTCCGTTTCCACATCCGCCGTCTCATCAATCAGACATTCTACGGTATGCGTATGCTCCGGTATCGTACACGCAAGCTCCGTCTTGTAGCATTCTTCTGTGTGATGATGCGCCGGAACAGGTTCCTGTTCTTCTTTCCCACAGATCTGTTCCCGTTCTGTATAGTAGCAGTTTTCGGTATGTGTATGCTCTTCTTTTTCACAGATCAGTGTTCCATCTTCATCGTAGCATTCCTGTCCATGTACATGCTCTTCTTTTTCGCAGTTCAGCGTAGTTTTTTCCTCATAACAGCTTTCCGTGTGCGTATGCCCTTCCTGCCCATCGGTTTCCTCTTTCTGGCAAACCAGTGTTTTGGTATAGCAGGCATCCGTATGAACATGTTCTGCCGTGTAACCACACTGATAATCTGCCGTCATGGAAATACCGGTATGATGCAGCTTCCAGCTGACAACCAGAAAAATCCCGGCCGCCAGGACAAGAAACACTGCCAGATACAGCCGGATGCTTTTATGTTTATCCTGAAAATTTCGGATATAATGATTTAATGTATTTTTCACCTTGCACCTCACTATCTGATTCTGGAAAAACGGTTCAAAGGCCAGACCCGCAAAAATACTTTTCCCACAATCTGTTCTTTCTCTACGCATCCGATCGTACTGCTGCGGCTGTCAATTGACACACTTCTGTGATCTCCCAGCACAAAGTAACGGTTTTCCGGTACCTGATACGGAAATTTCACATCACATTCGCCCAATGCCAGTTCATCCACATACGGCTCATCCAGTTGTTTTCCATTCACACTGACAACCCCGTTTTCCGCTATATCAATCACATCCCCGGGACCACCGATAATCCGCTTGATCAGCAGCTTATTCTGCCATCCAAAGCTGCAGAGATCCCCCGTTTTATAATGATCGTTTTTCACCAGCAACAGAATATCCCGGTCGGAAAGTGTCGGTTCCATACTGGTTCCCGAAACCTGAAGAACCGGAAAAAACAGCGTCGCAAGAAGAACTGCAGCAGCCGCAACAACTACAAGCGAATAAATCGTGCTCCGCAGAACCGCCCGATACCGATTCTGATACTGCAGCCGGCTTCGTTCCCGGCTGATTTCCTGCATCGACGGAATTTTTATTTTTTCCATCCTTCGCAGTTTCATGTATTTCCTCCCGTGTACGCTTCCAGACTCTGCAGCAGTGTTGCAAGTTCCTGGTGCTGCCGCATATAAGCTCCGCATTTTTTCTCAAACGCATCCCATTTTTGTTTTCGTTCCTGTTCCGCTTCTTCTGCCATCCGCTGACATGCTTCCTCTGTCTCTTTCTGCTTCTGTACTGCTGCTGCGAGCATTTCCTGACATGTCATTTTCATCTTTTCCATTTCGGCATGCACCGCAATTTCAGTCTGCTTTCTGAGAAGCTCTGTCTCCTCTTCTGTTTTCGCACGGATCGCCAAAGCTTCCTCCTCTGCCTCTTTCCGTATCCGCTTTGCATACTGTTCCGCCTCTTCATTCGCTGCACGGACGGAATTCAGATATTCATCCGCTGCTTTCTGTGCGCTTGCAAAAACGTGATTCAATTCCATCGCCGCTTCCGCAATTGATCCGGCTTTCGCAATCTGAATCGTCCGGTTCTGCAATTGCTGTTCCGCTTCCTCCAGTTTCTGATTTACTTCTTCTTCCTCTTTTTTCAGCGCATAAATGATTTCGATCAGTTCGGTCCGGTTCATTTTTCGCAATTCTTTTTCTTCCGCCATGTTCTGCAGCCTCTCAAGTTTCAATTTTTTTCTCTTTTTCATTACCTTTTTCATTACTTGTCAAATTCAAAAATAGCACAAAAAAAGCAGTAACACAAGGGTTTTTACTAATTTTTGTCAAAAAAAATCCTGTGTACCGCTCTTTTTTGTTTATTTTTTCTACTTGATTTTTATTTTTTCCAACGAAACCATTTTCGTTTTGTGCTGTTTTAAAACAGCATCTGTAATTATTTTTTACATTCTTCGTAACTATTCAGAGCCCCATCTCGGTTTCTGATTACTGCAGGGGCTCCTGTCGTGGAGGAACGCCATCGGAAGTGAAGCACCTGATCTGCGCCGTCAGTTTTTCCCCACACGTAAAATCGCATCCTGAATATTTTCCACCGGAACCAATGCAATTCCTCCGATTTTTTCCACCGATTTCATGCAAACCGCCGGCAGAATCACCCGTTCAAAGCCAAGTTTTTTGGCTTCCAGCACGCGCTGCTCTGCCATACTTACCGCGCGAACCTCTCCGCTTAATCCTACCTCACCGAATACAACCGTTTTTTCGTCTATCACCTGGTCTTTATAGCTCGACACAACGGCAAGTGCAATGCCAAGATCGATCGCCGGTTCATTCATTTTTATTCCACCGGCGATATTGACATAGGCATCACTCGTGGAAAGATTGACTCTTGCACGTTTCTCAAGTACCGCCATCAGAAGGTTTACTCTGTTAAAATCGCAGCCCGCAGCAGTACGGCGCGGGATTCCAAAATTACTGTGGCAGACTAACGCCTGGATTTCGATCAGAATCGGCCGCGTTCCTTCCATGGAGCACGCAACAACAGAACCGGAGGCACCCTCCGGCCTTCCATTCAGCATATATTCTGACGGATTTTTCACTTCCACTAGCCCCTCTGCCTGCATTTCAAATACACCAATTTCGTTTGTGGAACCAAAGCGGTTTTTTACACCACGCAAAATACGATAAGAGGCATGGCGATCCCCTTCAAAATACAGCACGGTGTCTACCATATGCTCTAAAACCCTCGGTCCGGCTACATTTCCATCCTTCGTCACATGACCAACGATAAAAATCGAAATTCCCATCCCTTTGGCAATCTGCATCAGTACATTTGTTGATTCCCGTACCTGTGAAACACTGCCCGGTGCTGAGCCAACCTCTTCGTTGTACATCGTCTGAATGGAGTCAATCACCGCAATTTCCGGCTTTTCTCTTTCCATCACAGCACGGATCATGTCAAGGTTTGTCTCACAGAGCAGAGAAAGATTCTCATTAAACTCTCCGATCCGCACAGCACGCAGTTTGATCTGGCGCAGGGACTCCTCCCCTGAAATATATAAAACCTGGTGTCCCGCCGCAGACAGCATACGGCACACCTGCAAAAGGAGGGTGGATTTTCCGATTCCCGGATCGCCGCCGACAAGGGTCAGCGAGCCCGGCACAATTCCTCCGCCAAGTACCCGGTCAAGCTCTCCGATTCCCGTTGGAATCCGTTCCTCTTTCCCTGTTGAAATTTCTGTCAGATGAACCGGCTTTCGGCCCGCAGCACTATGGCTGCCGATGCCCTGATTACCCTGCGCCAAAGCCATTGGCCTGCCTCTCCCCTGATTACCCGCCGATGTTTTCGATGCCGTCGGTTCTTCTACAAAGGTGTTCCATTCTCTGCACGCCGGACACTGCCCCATCCACTTTGCGGATTCATAGCCACAGTTCTGACAGAAAAAGGCTGTTTTTTTTGTTTTCGCCATCGTTATCTCCTTTTTTGATCTGCCTGGAAAAAAAGGCTGCCGCACACGTTCTGCGACAGCCTTTTCCTTATTTTATTATGCTTTTATGATCTCTACCTCTACGCCCTCTGCTTTTTCCAGCTCCACACTGAAAGAAAGCTTTCCACCGAGATTTGTGGTCATATGACCGACATTTACGCCGTCGAGCAGCACCTTGTATTCGGTCTCTGCTTCCATCTCAACCGTGATCTGCGCGTCCTCCGGTCCTTCTACTTTGAAGGTCATTCCTTCATCGAATACATTCAGATCGGTAACTGCTGTTCCCGGAACAGATTCGTATACGAACATTCCATTTCTCTCCAGCTTTGTGATTTCTTTGAAGGTTTTTACTTTATAAAGATCTCCTCTGTGTTCAAAGTCAGATTTTTTTGCCTTTGCCGCGAGCTCATAATCTCCGAAGCTGATTCCTCCGTCTGCTTCTGTGCGGATTAATTCTTTCACTACTGACATTTTCAAATGCCCTCCTGGTCTTGTCTTTTGTGTTGTTTCGTTTCTTTGTGAAAATCATACCATAATCAAAAAGATTTTACCATATAAATTATGAATTTTTATTTTTTTCGAGAACTTTAAACGTAATCTCCTTTTTGCTCATACCGGCCGCTACCGTATCACCTTTCTTTACTGTTCCGTTCAGGATGGCTTCTGCCAGCGGATCTTCTATTTTACTCTGGATCGCACGTTTTAACGGACGGGCACCATATTTGCTGTCAAAGCTGTTTTCCACAAGATACTCTTTTACGGTGTCGCGGACCTTCAGTTCGATATCCATCTGCTCCCTGCAGCGACGCTCCAGGTCTTTGAGCAGAATCTGCAGAATCTTCTTGGTATCTGCTTTGGTCAGCTGGTGGAATACAATAATCTCATCGATTCGGTTCAGGAATTCCGGTTTAAACATCCGTTTGACTTCCTCCATGACCTGACCCTTCATGTACTCATAGTCCTTGCGTTCATCTTCCTCTGAAAGGAATCCGAGACGCTTTGGCGCTACAATGTTCTGCGCTCCGGCGTTGGATGTCATGATGATACAGGTCTGTTTGAAATCAACTTTTCTTCCCTGTGCATCGGTAATATGACCGTCGTCAAGTACCTGAAGCAGAATATTGAAAACATCCGGGTGGGCTTTTTCAATTTCATCAAACAGAATCACACTGTACGGATTGCGGCGTACTTTTTCGGAGAGCTGGCCGCCCTCCTCGTAACCGACGTATCCCGGAGGAGAACCGATCAGCTTGGAAACACTGTGTTTTTCCATGTACTCCGACATATCAACACGGATCAATGCCTGTTCTGTGCCAAAGACTGCCTCCGCGAGTGCCTTGGAAAGCTCTGTTTTTCCGACACCGGTCGGCCCCAGGAACAGGAACGAACCTGTCGGACGATTCGGATCTTTTAAGCCGACTCTGCCTCGTTTGACAGCCTTCGCCACAGCCGCTACTGCTTCCTCCTGCCCAACGACACGTTTATGGAGCGTCTGTTCCAGTCGTGCCAGGCGTTTCGATTCGCCCTCTGCAAGACGCTGCACCGGAATCTTCGTCCAGGTTGAGACCGTCTTTGCGATTTCTTCCTCCGTCACCTGCAGTTTTCTGCTCTTGCAGCGGCGCTCAAAACGTTTTCTGATCTGCTCTAATTCTTTTTCCAGCTCCTGCTGGCGTGCCTGCAGTTTTTTTGCCTGTTCAAAATCGCCTGCGCTGATGGCAGCTTCTTTTTCCTTCTGCACCTCAAACAGCGCCTGCTCCTCTTTTGTCATATTGTCCGGCACCTGATAGCCTGCAAGCTGTACCCCTGCAGATGCTTCGTCGACCAGATCAATCGCTTTATCCGGCAGAAAACGATCATTGATATAGCGCACACTCATTTTTACAGCTGCTTCCAGCGCTTCATCCGTAATTTCTACGCCATGATGACGCTCGTAGTATGGACGCAGTCCTTTTAAGATATCGAGTGCCTCACTTTCTGTCGGTTCTTCTACTTTCACCGGCTGAAAACGACGTTCCAGAGCCGCGTCTTTTTCGATATATTTTCGGTATTCCTCCAATGTTGTTGCACCGATGAGCTGAATTTCTCCGCGGGAAAGGGACGGTTTTAAGATATTGGATGCATCGAGTGCTCCCTCTGCACCGCCGGCCCCGATGATGGTGTGAAGTTCATCGATGAACAGCAGAATATTTTCATTTTCCGTGACTTCTTTGACAACGCGTTTGATACGCTCCTCAAATTCACCGCGGTATTTGCTTCCGGCTACCATTCCGGAAAGGTCAAGGACAACAACACGTTTATCGCGGATCGTTTCCGGCACGATACCAAGGGCAATCCGCTGCGCCAGACCTTCCGCAATCGCCGTTTTTCCGACACCCGGCTCTCCGATCAGACACGGGTTGTTTTTTGTCCGGCGACTTAAGATCTGAATGACACGTTCAATTTCCTGCCCACGGCCGACAACCGGATCGAGTTTTCCTTCGCGCGCAAGCTCCGTCAGATCCCGGCTGTACTGGTCCAGTGCCGGCGTTTCGCTGCTCTGTGCTCCACCTCTTGTCTGCGGTCCGCGGCCGGTGTTTGTATTTCCGCTTGCACCGCCCTGCAGCGGTGCCTCGCCCATGGCAGTAAGGATTGCTCCATATAGTTTCTGAATGTTGATCCCCATGGTAAAAAGCAAACGGGTAGCAACACAGTCACTTTCTTTTAAGATTGCAATCAGCAGATGCTCAGTTCCCACAGCTCTGCTCTTAAAACGCGCTGCCTCCGCTTCTGCATTTTCAAGCACTCTGCGTACCCGCGGAGTATAGCCCGGACGGGATTCGGTTACGGTGTTTCCGCCCGGTGCAATCAGACGGTCAATCAGTTCGGTAAGCTGTCCGGCATCTACGTGAAACTCAGAAAGCACCATGCCTGCTGTGCCATCCTCCACGTTCAGAAGTCCGATCAGAAGGTGTTCGGTTCCCACGTAATTATGTCCACATTTTTCAGCTGTCCTAACCGCATATGCCAGTGCTTTTTTTGCCTGACTGGTATATCCTTCTCTCATAACACTATTATCTCCTTCATGTTTCGTCTGCGTAATTGCTGTAAATTTCATCTACAAGCTGATGTACTTCTTCTTTTGATATATTTTTGCAGACGGCTTTTGCAAGAATCACCTGCAGATCTTCGCGCAGTTCCTGCATAGCATACAGTTTATCCGCATCGATAGAAATAACGGCTCCTTTTCTTCGGTCAATCGAAAGAAGCCCCTCCTGCCGGAGTACGCTGTAGGCCTTATTTACGGTATGCATGTTGATTCCGATATTGTCTGCGAGCTGTCTTACCGAAGGTAGAGTATCTCCTTCCTGAATTCTGGAAGTGGCAATACCCAGAATAATCTGATTTCTCAGCTGGATATAGATCGCTTCATCGCTGTTGAAATCGATCTGTATTGTCTCATAATACATAGTTACACCCTGCTTTCTCGTATCGTTTTGTTATACATATGTTATAACAATTCGCAGACTTTGTCAACAAACGGTTTCCCTACCTGTTTTTCTCGTAGATGATCTGAAGACCTTTCAGGAGCAGATTCTCATCGATGATGATGTCGTGTCTGCAGTGCGGAATCACAGCTTTCGCCAGACCTCCGGTAGCCACAATCGTGCATTTGCAGCCAAGTTCTTCTTCCATCCGTTCGATCATGCCGTCGATGCTGGCAGCGTTTCCATAAATCATGCCGCCTTTCATACAGTCCAGCGTATTTTTGCCAATGACTTTTTTCGGTGCTGTCAGACTGGTCTGACTAAGCTGCGCGGCATTTGATACGAGAGCATCCAGCGAAGTACGAAGTCCCGGAAGAATCACGCCTCCGATGAAGCTTCCTTTCTGATCAAGTACACTCATCGTCGTGGCAGTTCCCATATCAATAACAATCTGCGGGCATGTGTATTCATTCAGAGCCGCTACTGCCACAACAACAAGGTCACTTCCTGCCGTTGCAGGGTCGTCCAGTTTGATATTAAGTCCGGTCTTCACACCGGGGCCGACAACTTTGACCGGCTTTTTAATCACTTTTTCTGCCGCACTCCTGCAGAGCTCTGTCACCTGCGGAACAACGGAAGAGATGATACCTCCTTCGATCTGCTCCACCGGAATCTCATACAGTTCCAGTACATTTTTCAGGCTGACTGCGTATTCCAGCTCTGTTTTTGCCTTGTCCGTGGAGAGTCTTTCGATGAAGTATGTTTTTTTCCCTTCCACACACCCAAGGACGATGTTCGTGTTGCCGATGTCTATTGCAAGGATCATGATTCAAGTTCCTCCTGTAAAAACTATGAAATGAAATTCTTGTGGTTTTATTATACATGGTGTGGCGCCTTGAGACAAGGAAAAAGAGTTCTCGGTAAATTCCATTTTTTTCTCTTGCGTCCTTGTTGTTTTTATGGTAAAATATATTTTGTTCTGATTACGAACAATGCCGCTGTGGCGGAATTGGTAGACGCACTTGACTCAAAATCAAGCGGTGAATAACCGTGCCGGTTCGAGTCCGGCCAGCGGCATAGCTAAAAAAGATCTGCAAAAACGAACGTTGATGCAGATCTTTTTTTATTGTCTTCCCTTCAAAAAAGCGGCTTTTGAAAGAAAGAAAACCCCTTTCGCAGAACCCGCCATCTGCCGCACGGTTCTTTTTGAAAGGGGTTTTACTGTTGTTACCTCTTATTTGTTTCCAAACATCTTTTCATATTCCGGTGTTCCATCCAGTGTAGCGAAGTAATCCTTCGGGGTTTCTGCGCGGCGGATGACTTCAAAGCTGCCGTCCTCTTTTAACAGAACCTCTGCAGATTTTAATTTTCCGTTGTAGTTGTATCCCATGGAAAATCCATGTGCGCCGGTGTCGTGGATGAAGAGGAGGTCTCCGACTTCCACTTCCGGAAGCATGCGGTCGATCGCGAATTTATCGTTGTTCTCGCACAGGGAGCCTGTTACGTCATATTTGTGGTCGTACGGCTGATCTTCTTTTCCCATCACGGTGATGTGGTGGTAAGCGCCGTACATAGCCGGTCTCATCAGGTTGACCGCGCAGGCGTCGCAGCCGATGTACTCTTTGTAGATGTGTTTCTGATGGATGGCGCGGGTAACGAGTCCGCCGTATGGTCCCATCATAAAACGGCCCATTTCCGTGTAAATTGCAACATCGCCCATGCCGGCCGGAACGAGAACTTCATCGTACACTTTATGTACACCCTCGCCAATCACGCGGATGTCATTGCCTTCCTGATCCGGTTTGTACGGAATTCCGACGCCGCCGGAAAGATTGATGAATTTAATCTTCACGCCCGTCTCTTTCTGCAGCTTTACAGCCAGCTCAAACAGTGTTTTTGCCAGAACCGGGTAGTAATCATTGGTTACGGTATTACTTGCAAGGAAGGAATGGATGCCGAACTCTTCTGCCCCTTTTGCCTTCAGAATGCGGAATGCCTCAAAAATCTGCTCGGTTGTCATACCGTATTTGGCATCTCCCGGATTATCCATGATGTCGGTGCTGATTTTAAACAGTCCGCCCGGGTTATAACGGCAGCAGATTTTCTTCGGAATGTAGCCTAATGTTTTCTCAAGAAAATCAATATGTGTAATATCATCAAGGTTAATGATCGCACCAAGCTCTGCAGCCAGTTGATACTCTGCAGCCGGTGTTACGTTGGATGAAAACATAATTTTATCTTTCTCAAATCCCATCGCATCGGAAAGCATCAGCTCCGTGTAAGAAGAGCAGTCGCATCCGCAGTCATATTCACCCAGCATTTTGATCAGTGTCGGGTTTGGATTCGCTTTTACAGCAAAATACTCACGAAATCCCGGATTCCAGGAAAAAGCTTCCTTTACCGCTTTCGCATTCTCACGAATTCCTTTTTCATCGTAAATGTGAAACGGAGTTGGTACTGCTGCTGCGATTTCTTCCAGTTTTTCTTTTGTTACAAAAGGCTTCTTCGTCATTCTCTTTTTTCTCCTTCTTCTGCTTATTTTGCCTGAATAATGTGAAGCATGTTTGTCATATATCCTTCACCCGTCACCTCGTTAGTAGCAGGGTCTCCGGCCGTAAAAATAACCATATCGCCACGTTCTACAAGCTCCTCACGGCGCACCATATACATAGCATGGGAAATGATGTTCTCCGTAGAATCTTCCTCGTATCCGGTCACCGGACGAACGCCCCAGTAGAGCTGCATTTTTCTTCTTGCCCATTCATATGGGGTAACGCCGTAAATCGGTACGCTCGGACGAAGGTTGGAAATCAGTCTTGCGGTCTGACCGGACATCGTCGGGGTCACAATGCAGGCTGCTTTGATGTGTTCTACCATAGAAACGGCTGCACTTCCGACTGCTGCGGAAACATTCAGCTTTCCTTCCAACGCTTTTCCATCGCGGTAATCTTCGAATTTCAGATAGCGCTCTGTCTGCTCGGCAATCTCTCCCATCATGGTAACTGCCTCGATCGGATATTTTCCGGCTGCTGTTTCGCCGGAGAGCATGATCGCGTCCGTTCCATCATAAATTGCATTCGCAACATCGGCTACCTCTGCACGGGTCGGACGCGGGTTCCGGATCATGGAATCCAGCATCTGGGTTGCCGTGATAACCGGTTTGTATTTATGATTGCATTTTTCAATGATGATTTTCTGTACGTGCGGTACCTGGCACGCCGGAATCTCTACACCAAGGTCTCCCCTTGCAACCATCACACCATCTGCCGCATCGATGATGCTGTCGATGTTCTGCACACCTTCCGCATTTTCGATCTTGGCAATGATATCAATATGCTCTCCTCCGTTTGCCACAAGGAACTCACGGATTTCGTTAATTGCCTCTGCATTTCGGATAAAAGAAGCCGCTACAAAATCAATATCCTGTTCAATACCAAAGAGAAGATCTCCTTTGTCTTTCTCCGTCAGGTTCGGAAGATTGATCGAAACGTTTGGTACATTCACGCCCTTTTTTTCTCCGAGCTCGCCGCCGTTTACTACGGTACAGACAATTTCCGGTGCATTTACTTTTTCTACGCGCAGGCCGATCAGACCATCATCGATCAGAATTGTGTCTCCCTCTTTGATATCGTCGGTAAGGCCGGTGTAGCTGACAGAACAGTGATTTTCATCTCCGGTCTCCTGAACGGTTGTCAGGGTGAAGGTCTGTCCGGTTACCAGATTTACTTTTTTTCCATCTTTTAAAACGCCGGTACGAATTTCCGGTCCTTTGGTATCCAGAAGGATTGCCACAGGAGTTTTCAGCTCTTTTCGAAGCTCTTTCAGCATATCCATACGCATTTTCTGCTCATCGTGGTCTCCATGAGAAAAATTAAAACGAGCAACATCCATTCCGGTTTCAATCAGTTTTTTCATCAGGTCACGGGAGTTGGTATTTGGTCCCATGGTGCAGACAATTTTCGTTCTTCTCATACTTTCTCTCCTTCTTTATTTTACATGTTCATGCGTAAACAGGTGATCCTGGCAGTATTCATAGTTTCCGTTGCATCGGGAACAGAAACGGAACTCCAGATTCGGATCATCTTTTTCGGTCCGGCCGCAGATCGCACATTTGTGTTTTGTGATCCCGTTCGGATTGCGGTATTCGGCTTCGCCTCTTGAAACGGCCTTTTTGAATTCCTTCCGGCGTCTGTTCTGCTGGAAAGAGCTGCGTTTTCCTTTTCTTGTCATCAGGAAGAACACAAGGACGTTTGCAAGGGAACAAAGAATAACAACACATCCTGCCCAGTTTCCGCTCATGATGCTGGTAATCATGCTGTAGGCGAGAAGCGCTACGTCAAGGTATGCCAGCCATTTGATTTTGATCGGAATAATGAAATACAGCAGTACCTGCATATCCGGAAAGCTGATCGCAAAGCCGAGGAAAATCGAGAGGCTGATGTAGTAAGTGCTGAATGCCGTTCCCATCAGCGACGGATATCCGTTGACTGCATATAAGATTCCATACAGCAGGAAGGAACCGATAATGGTCATCAGAATACCGGAAAAGATGTAAACATTATACTTGAAATCTCCCCAGGCTCTCTCAAGGCTTGTTCCGATTGAGTAATAGAAAAACAGCATGATGATCGTAAAGATATCAAGGCTGCTCGGCGGAATCAGAATCCAGCTCACCAGACGCCAGATCTGGCCGTGCAGAATATAATATGGTTCCAGTGTCAGATACTGTCTCATAATGGGGGCCGCAAGCGCAATGATATAGCCCGCAATGTACGTTACAATAATGTACATCGTCAGATGGCTTAACGCGTATCTCCCATATTTTCGCTCCATTTTGTCTAAAAAATTCATGCACACTCTTCCTTTTTGTTTGTTTTATTTTACCGGCTTTCACTGCCCGAAAATACATTCTCATTATACGTGCTGCCTTTTCGTTTGTCAAACGGTATAACGGTGAATTTCGTCTCTGAAAAAGAGCTTTACGAATGTTTTACTTTCCGGTATAATTTATTAGAAATCTTTTCCAGTTATTTTATAAATATACGAAAAAATTCAGGAGGACTTTATATATGGCAGGATCATCCTTTGGTACCATCTTCAGACTGACCACCTGGGGAGAGTCTCATGGAAAAGGCGTGGGCGTTGTTGTGGACGGAGTGCCGGCCGGCCTTTCGCTTTCCGAGGAGGATATTCAGGTTTACCTCGACCGCAGGAAGCCGGGACAGAACCGCTTTACCACAAAACGGAAAGAATCCGATACCGTTCAGATTTTATCCGGCACTTTCGAAGGAAAAACGACCGGTACCCCGATTTCCATGGTGGTATGGAATGAGGATCAGCATTCCAAAGATTACAGCGACATTGCTTCCTATTACAGACCGGGCCACGCCGACTATACGTTTGATGCAAAATACGGTTTCCGCGACTACCGCGGCGGCGGACGCTCCTCAGGACGCGAGACGATCGCACGCGTGGCTGCAGGTGCCATTGCCTTAAAAATGCTCTCTGAGCTTGGCATCACCGTTTCCGCCTACACCCGCTCCATCGGTGACGTGGAAATCCAGTCTTTTGATGCCGCTGAAATCGCGAATAACGCCCTGAATATGCCGGATGCAGACGCTGCCGAAAAGGCTTCCGAGCTTTTAACAAAAGCCATGGCGGAAAAAAATTCCGTCGGCGGTGTGGTCGAATGTGTCGTTCACCATATGCCGGCCGGTGTCGGCGATCCGGTGTTTGAAAAGCTCGATGCCAACCTTGCAAAAGCACTCGTCTCCATCGGCGCCGTAAAAGGCGTGGAAATCGGAGACGGTTTCTCGGTCTGCACAGCTACCGGGCTTACCAATAACGATGCCTTCCATGTAAATGCGGACGGCTCCATTGTCAAGCTGACCAACCACGCCGGCGGTATTTTAGGTGGTATCAGCGACGGAAGCGATATCGTTGTCCGGGCTGGTTTCAAACCGACCCCGTCCGTTGCTGCTTCCCAACAGACTATCAACAAAGATGGTGAAAACATTGCCATCGAAATCAAAGGCCGCCACGACCCGATCGTCGTTGCACGCGCCGTTGTTGTCGTGGAATGCATGACCGCTCTTGTCCTGGCGGACGCACTGCTCGTCGGCATGAGCGCCAAACTGGACAATGTAAAGAAAGTCTGGGCTCCGGACGAGAAATAAAGGCCGGACTGCTTCTTTCTGGCTTCAACACAAAAAATGCCTGCGGGATACAGTTCTTCCTGCAGGCATTTTTGCGTTATTTTTTTAGTGAACGCCTTTTTTCGTAATCAGAATACAGTTCGGCGTCTCCACTTTCATCGGGCGGCCTTTCTGAACCAGCACGTTTTTCTCATAATCAACGGTAAATGTTGTGATCGTGTTGGACTCATGGTTTGCCACTGCGATATGTTTTCCGTCCGGGAACATTGCAATATCCTTTGGATATTCGCCGCTGATCGGAAGTGCAAACTTCTTCTCCAGGCAGCCGGTCTCCGGGTCGATATGGAACATTGCTACGGTATTGTCTCCGGCTGTAGAAGTAAACAGGTAGTGGTGATCCGGGGAAAGGCACATGCCGGATGCAGCGTCGTGCGCCTGGTCCACGTTCGCGGATGTGGTGCTGATCGACTGCAGTTTTTCAAATTCCGGTCCGTTTCCCGTATCACGGTAGCTGAATACATCGACTTTGTTCATCAGCTCGTAAATGACATACGCGTATTTTCCGGATTCACTGAAAACGATCTCTCTCGGGCCGGATTCACGCTCACAGCGCAGGATATCCACCAGTTTCAGGCGGTCACGCTGTGTGTTCAGCTTGTACATTTTGATCTGGTCAATGCCGTTGTCGACTGCGCAGACATATTTGTTGTCCGGTGTAGGAACGACACAGCTGACATGCGGGCGGAAGTTACGCTCTGCCACACTGCCAAGGCCCTTGTGGAACACGCCGTCCATCAGACTTCCGAGGCGGCCGTCCTTATGGGTATGTACAACGGTTACTTTTCCGTCATGATAGCCTGCCACGAACAGGTATCTTCCGGTTTTGTCCACCGACAAATAGCAGCCGCGCATGCCGTCGATGTCTACTTTGTTGATCGGGGTCAGGTCTCCGTCATCCTCCACTGCAAACACTGCAACGCCTTCATCTGCAATCGAATACAGGTATTTGCCGTTTAAGGAACGGGCAATGTGGGAAGAGTTGTTGACCGGTATGACTTTTCGCTCTGTCAGAGTGCCTTCTTCTACATTTACATCATATAAATGAATACCAATGCTGCTTCCATGGGTATAAGTGCCTACATAGGCTACGTACTCATCCTTCATGTTGTTTTCATCCTTTCTGCCTTCTCGCACATCGTGTGAATTTTCTAAAAATATTTTAACACAATTTCCGCGCCACGACAACGAGGAAAACGGATTTTTGATATGTAAACGGTAACACTTTATTTTTAGACACAGGATATTCTCCTGCAGAGAATTTTTTAGATATTTCTATTGTTTTTAGATTGTAAGAGTTGAGGTTTCCGCTGCATACCATTTCCATTTTCTACGCTCTCGTCAGACTGATTTCCTGACTCATCATTCCCTGCAGTTTCTTGATTGCGCGGCTGTACTGGCACTGCAGCGCCTGCTCGCTTTTCTTGCAGAATCCGCTGAGCTCTTTGTAGCTGAATCCATATGCTCTCCCCCAGAAAATGCGCTGATCCATCGGATTCAGGTTCTGAATGCAGTTCTGCATCACCATTCGTTCCTCAATCTCGGCTGTCGCGGCCGCCTCCCCTTCATTTCTGTTCTCTTTCTGATACTGTGTATAGGAAACTTCATTCTGATAATAATGTTTTCTGCGCTGATTCTTGATCTTGTTTTTTGCCACACAGAACAGCCATTTCGTCATCTCTTCTCCTTCGAGATCGGCAACGGTTTCAAATTTTACCACCAATACCTCCCATACATCGTTCAGCACATCCTTCGCCGTCTCCCGGTCATTGTTCAACTGACCGCAGATATAACGGAACAGCACATGACTGTTTTCCTCGAATATGATCTGAAAAAATCGTTCCTTCTCTTGTCTCATACACTTCTTTCTCCCTCCTGTTATTTCGCTGTCCTTCTCTTCCGGGCCCGTCATATATGTAATGTGTTGAGACTATCGAAATCTTTCGTTTTTTCAGAATATTTCTACCATTTGACCTTATTACTTTTGTTAATAAAGCAAAATATTGCGTTATAACTGCACCGCGGCGCATAATCAAATTTTTTCTTTCGAAATCAGAAATTACTGTTTCCGACAAAAAATTCCCGCAGAAAGGAGCTTTCTTCCTCTCTGCGGGAATCTTCTATTTGGGTTTTATTTTATTTAAAGTAAGCAACACCGGACTCAAAGATCTTCAGATCCTGCTCTCCGTAGATGTTGACTGCTACGCCGTTGTCGCGGCGCTCTGCGTGTGCCATCTTACCAAAGACACGGCCGTCCGGGCTGGTGATACCCTCGATTCCGCAGTAGGAACCGTTGACATTCCAGTACTCGTCGTTGGTCAGGTTTCCGTTGACATCGCAGTAGCGGGTTGCAATCTGGCCGTTTGCCATCAGCTTGTCGATCCACTCTTTCGATGCTACGAAACGTCCCTCTCCGTGGGATGCCGGGTTGGTGTAAACACCGCCAAGCTCGGCGCCTGCCAGCCATGGGGATTTGTTGGTCACAACCTTCGTGTAAACCATCTTGGAAATATGGCGTCCGATGGTGTTGAAGGTCAGAGTCGGGGAGTCCTCCGTCTGTCCGAGAATCTCACCGTACGGAACGAGTCCCAGTTTGATCAGTGCCTGGAATCCGTTGCAGATACCAAGGGCAAGTCCGTCTCTCTCATTCAGCAGTTTGGTAACAGCTTCTTTGATCTTCGCATTCTGGAATGCGGTTGCAAAGAATTTTGCTGATCCATCCGGCTCATCACCTGCGGAGAATCCGCCAGGGAACATGATGATCTGCGCCTGGTTGATGGCTTTTTCAAAGGCATCGACAGAACCGCGGATGTCTTCTGCGGAAAGGTTGCTGAATACCTGAGTGATAACTTTTGCACCGGCACGCTCGAAAGCTCTGGTGCTGTCATACTCACAGTTCGTTCCCGGGAAGACCGGAATGAATACGGTCGGCTGTGCCAGCTTGTGGGAGCATACGTGGATGCTCTTTGCCTGATAGCAGCTGTCTGCAACAATTCCGTTTTCGTCTGCTGCTGCCACATTCAGGGCATCTACCTCCGGAAGCTCTGCACCGGATACGGTCTTGAATACTTTTTCCAGCGGTTTGTTCCATGCGGAAACAGCCTCGCGGATGGTGATTTCGGTGTCTTTATAGGAAAGAACCGGTTTGTCTGTCACTTCACCGATGACGGTGTAGGTGCTTGCCAGCTCTCCGACTTTTTCAGCCGGAACTTCGCAGATCAGATCTGCAATATATGGAGTAAAGAGATCTCTCTCGTCTACATTGTGCTCGATGGTTACGCCGAGAGCATTACCGAATGCCATCTTGGATACGGCTACTGCGATACCCTGACGGTCTACGACATAAGCGGCTTTCACACGGCCGTTCTGCATATCCTCATGCAGTTTTCTGTAGGTTTCCATGACGCCTTCGTACTCTGGAAGCAGATGTGCGTCGACTGGAAGGTGGATCCACACGAGTTTGTCTCCTGTGTTTTTCAGCTCCGGAGATACTACATCTTTTAATTTTGCAACGTCAACCGCGAAGGATACGAGTGTCGGCGGTACATCGATATGATTGAAGGTACCGGACATACTGTCTTTTCCTCCGATAGACGGCAGGCCGTAGCCCATCTGTGCGTCGTATGCACCAAGAAGTGCTGCGAACGGCTGGCTCCAGCGGTGCGGATCCTCAGTCATTCTGCGGAAATATTCCTGGAAGGTAAAGCGGACTTTGCTGTAATCGCCGCCGACTGCCACGATGCGGGACAGGGACTCGGTTACGGCATAGACTGCTCCGTGATACGGGCTCCAGCTCGATACGTATGGATCAAAGCCGTAGCTCATCATGGTAACGGTGTTGGTTTTTCCATCCGGAACCGGCACTTTTGCAACCATGGCCTGAGTTTCAGTCAGCTGATATTTTCCACCGTACGGCATCAGCACGCTGGCTGCTCCGATGGAGGAGTCAAACATCTCGACAAGACCTTTCTGGGAGCATGCGTTGAGGTCTGACAGGGTGGACAGCCATTTTTCTTTCACGTCGGCAATGTCACCGCTTCTTTTTAACGGGGTGTCCTCTGCTTTTGGAATCTCTACGAAGACATCATTCTCCTGATGTGCTCCGTTGGTATCCAGGAATGCACGGGAAATATTGACGATCTCTTTTCCTCTCCAGGAGAGTACCAGACGCGGGTCCTCGGTTACGACTGCAACTTCGGTTGCCTCCAGGTTCTCTTCTGCGGCATATTTCAGGAACTGCTCACGGTCTTTCGGGTCGATGACAACGGCCATACGCTCCTGGGACTCGGAGATGGCGATCTCGGTTCCGTCGAGGCCGGCATATTTTTTCGGTACTTTGTCCAGATTGATCTTAAGGCCCGGTGCCAGCTCGCCGATGGCAACGGAAACTCCGCCTGCACCGAAGTCGTTGCATTTTTTAATCAGAAGGCTGACTTCCTCGCGGCGGAACAGTCTCTGCAGTTTACGCTCAGTCGGTGCGTTTCCTTTCTGTACCTCTGCACCGCAGGTCTCGATGGATTCTGTCGTATGTACTTTGGAGGAACCGGTTGCACCGCCGCAGCCGTCTCTTCCAGTACGGCCGCCGAGCAGGATGATGATATCGCCCGGATCGGAATTTTCACGGACAACGGCACGGCGCGGTGCTGCTCCAAGGACGGCTCCGATCTCCATACGTTTTGCCACGTAGTCCGGATGGTAAACTTCTTTGACATAGCCGGTTGCAAGACCGATCTGGTTTCCATAGGAGCTGTAGCCGTGTGCTGCTTCTCTTACGAGTTTTTTCTGCGGAAGTTTTCCTTCGAGTGTCTCGCTCTGCGGACGGGTCGGATCTGCGGCTCCGGTCACACGCATTGCCTGATATACATAGGTTCTGCCGGAAAGCGGGTCACGGATTGCACCGCCAAGGCAGGTTGCTGCACCACCGAACGGCTCGATCTCGGGCGGGGGGTTGTGGGGCTCGTTTTTGAAGTTGATCAGCCACTCTTCGTCTTTTCCGTCTACATCTACCGGTACGACGATGGAGCATGCGTTGATTTCATCAGACTCTTCCTGATCTGCGAGTTTTCCTTCGGATTTCAGTTTTTTCATTGCCAGAAGGGCAAGGTCCATAAGGCAGATGAATTTGTCGTCACGGCCTTTGTAGAGTACCTCACGGTCGCTTAAGTAGCGGTCGTAGCTTTTTTTCATCGGCTCGTAGTAGTCGCCTTCGCCGAAGGTCACGTTGGTAAGCTCGGTGGAGAAGGTGGTATGGCGGCAGTGATCGGACCAGTAGGTATCGAGTACGCGGATCTCGGTCATGGATGGATTTCGTTTTTCTTCGCCGCGGAAGTAGTTCTGGATATGCAGGAAGTCTTTGAAGGTCATGGCAAGGCCGAGGGAATCATACAGGGCTTTTAATTCTGCCTCCGGCATGTCGATGAATCCGTCGAAGATTTTGACGTCTGCCGGCTCTTCAAATTTTGTCACGAGGGTTTCCGGTTTTTCAAGTCCTGTCTCTCTGGAGTCTACCGGATTGATGCAGTGTGCTTTGACTGCGTCAAACTGCTCATCAGTCATCTCTCCTTCGATAACATACGTAACGGCGGAGCGGATGATCGGCTGCTCGTCTTCTTTTAAGAACTGCACGCACTGTACGGCAGAATCGGCTCTCTGATCAAACTGTCCCGGAAGGAATTCTACGGAAAATACTCTCGCACCTTCTGCACGCGGGAAATCTTCCTGATAGCAGATATCAACCGGCGGCTCTGCAAAGACTACTTTACATGCTTTCTCATATGTCTCATCACTGATATTTTCTACATCGTACCGGATCAGCTCCCGTACGTTGGTTACGGTCTGGATGTTCAGATAGTGCTTGATTTCATGCTTCAGATCTTTCGCCTTAATCGCAAATTCCGGCTTTTTCTCCACATAAACGCGTCTGACTGTACTCATTTTTATCCTCCATTTGTCTGAATCATAGTCCCCAAAAAACGGGACAATCTTTCGTTACTTACAGAATAGCATATTTATCTTTATAAATGAAATTAATATATCTTATATGTTTTATAAGTTTTATTTCTTAATAGAAGGACGCATTTCATTTTTCCTGCACTACCATCCCACTCATCACCCATTC
>OAWJ01000643.1_pt1 | contig 27770 bp, 30 predicted proteins | sample 1517021 | NCBI WGS metagenome assembly OAWJ01 (sample SAMEA2580121, study PRJEB22360) | human gut metagenome | biome: human gut; feature: human-associated habitat; material: faeces | place: Denmark | collected 2008/2010
CCTGTGCATGACAGGGGGCAGCCATACCGGCGGCAAAGCCGCCATGCCCGGTCACAACTACACCTACCATAGCAAACTATACTCCTTTAGCAAGACCGGGCGCACAGACCCGGCTTATTGGTTGACAACTTCAAATTCAAATTTCTGGGTAACGCCGTCCAGATACTCTTTACTGAGGTCGATCGGACGGTCGTTTTGGTCCATGACCACGTTTTCGACATACAGCACGGGGGAACCGCGGTGTACGCCGAACAGGTTGGCAAACTCGATGTTGGCGGTCTGCGCCATCAGCACACGGCGCGATTTGATGATCCTCTCGTGGTAGACGGTTTCAAAGACATCGTACAGCGAGCGCTGGGCAAAGTCGTAGGCATCAATACCGGGAAACACAGATTCCGGCACATAGTTTTCCACGAGAACAAAGGGCTTTCCGCTGACATAGCGCATACGCACAAGATGATAGCAGCGGTCCCCACGTTCGAGCTTGAGCCGTGCAAACAGTTCCGGGGTATAACTTACCCACTCTGCACGCAGCACCTTGGTACGGTGTTCCAGGTTCAAAACCCCCATCTCGGCGGCAAAGCTCAGCTGCTTGTTCAGGAAGCGGCCGCGGGTATCGGGGCTGCGCACAAAAGTACCGCGGCCCCGCATGCGTTCCACAAAGCCTTCTTCGATCAGCATATTGTAAGCCTGCCGTGCAACAGGGCGTGAAATGCCGAACTGGGCGCACAGCTCCTCCTCCGTCGGCAATTTGGTCCCTGCCGACAGCTTTCCGCTGGTGATAGCCTCCAGCAATGCCTTACGCAGCTGCTCGTACAGAGGGACTGCGCTGGTTTTGTCAAGCTGTATTCCGTTCAGTTCGATCATAATAGGAAATCTCCTTTTTGTTATTCAATGCTGCCCTGGGAGATTTCCGCTTTACAGCCAAAGCCGCCCTGTGCCATACAGTTGCGTGCCGAGACCTGCTGCCCGGCAGCCAGTGCTGCCAGAAGCGCCTGCTCCGGCATGGGCTTTGCTTTTTGCCACCCCGCAGTATACAGCGAGCAGAGGAATGCAGCAAGGAAAGAATCTCCTGCCCCCATTGTATCACTTGCCTCTACCATTTGGGTAGTCTTTTCCACGATTTTTCCTTGTACGGACAACATTTGCCCGGCAGCACCCATTGTAGCCAGCACATGCACCACGCCGCGACGATGCAGCGGCGCGCACAATTCCGCAAAAGCAGCCTTGTCCATCGGCTTGCAGGAAAGCATCGCCAGATCTATACCGTGGCAAACCTCGTCATAGTAGGCATCGGTGCGGTACTTTTCCTTTTCGCCGAAGTCATAGGCGAACACAGCGGGCAGCGCCTGCACAGCCGCCATCTGTTCGGGCATTTTGGCATTGCAGCTGCTGACGATCAGATCGGCGGTTTTCAGCTCGTCCAGCTCCTGCGCACCGATCTGCAGCGGGCCGGTCCAGCTTTCCCCGGTGATGACCTCGATAAAGCTGCGCTCCCCGTTGACCACATCATAGCTGCACACCTTGGTGGTACGCCCTTGCAAAACGGGGCAATGGCTGATGTCCACGCCGTTTTCCCGGAGTGCTTTCTCCACAATATGTGCCATATCGTCATCGCCGAGGGAGCCGAGATACTCGGCCTGTGCCCCCAGCCGCGCAGCATGAACTGCAACGTTTACCGCATTGCCGCCGGGGAAGCACTCCTGTGTATTGTGGTAATAGTCTATTACGTTATCCCCTAATGCAATCAGTTTCATACTCAATAGCTCTCTTTTCTGTAATAGCGGCGGATATCCAGAGAATGATCCGTGATGACCTCAATGTTCTTGCTGATGCGCTGCAGAACAGCCGCCATGACAACGGGGCTGAGCAGCGGGCGGAACTCATCGCTGATGCCGGGCAGTGCATACTCCTTCGTGTCAAAGCAGGTCAGCTTTTTGGTATGGCGGGCGGCAAACGCCTTTACGCGCTCGTCCTGTGCACGGGTGGGTCCCTCGGTCAGCAGCAGCGTGGTGCAGACATCGTCCTCCAGCAGCTCCAGTGTGCCGTGGAAGAATTCCGGGCTGGAAACGCTCTTGGTGCGGATCCACTGGCTTTCCTCCAGCACGCACATGCTGTAACTGTACGCAGTAGGCCACAGATCGCCGCTGCCGATCCAGATGTTATACGGTTCCTTGCAGTAATCCTGCGCATATTTCAGGCACTTGGCATCCGCCTGCTTGCGTACCTGTGCCAGCGCAAAGGCAAGGTTCTTCAGCTCATCCGCAAAGCGGGGGTAGGCATCAAAGTTTCCGCTGCGGTACAGGATGCGACCGATCAGGAGGTAGAACACCAGCTCCTGCGGGCGGCCCTCGCCGTAGACGATGGTGTCATCGCAGATGGATTCCAGCGTGGAGTTTTCCTTGCCGACGGCGGCAAACAGGCGCACGCCCTGCTCTTTCAGCCAGTTGGCTGCCTTTACGGTCTCGGCGGTATCGCCGGACTTCGAGGTCAGGAACGCCACGGTCTTATCGGTGATGCGGTTGCAGTCACCGGTCATCAGGTTGGCGGACAGGACATTTTCGACCGGCAGGCGGGACATGTGGCGGATATAGAAGGCGAACGGATCCAGCATCGCCTGAGAACCGCCGCTGCTGGTGAACAGCAGCAGGTCAAACCCGTTATCCACAATCGAATCCGCGATTGACTCGATCTTTGCGCGCTGGTCGTAGATCTTGGCGCCGTTGGCAATGATCTGATTTTCGTCAAAGTTTACCATGCTCATGGGTACAATAGCCTCCATTTGTAATTTTGTCATGACAATATGGCTTGCAAAAAATGCGGCTCGCGGGGGAATGCTGAACCGGCGCGAGCCGCCGCAGTAAAACTTACATAATGCCCAGGAAGGACAGTGCAACCGACAAAGCAATGACCAACAGGATCAGCTTCATGGTGTTGACATTTTTCTTCTTGAACAGCCAGTAGAGCAGGAACACAAAGCCCAGCGGCAGAATGTTGGGCATGATGGAGTCAAAGATGCCCTGCACGGAAACGCTGGAGATGACAAGCGTTTCGGGGAAAGCAAAGGATACATAGCTGGGGATCAATCCGCCAACGACCATAACGCCCAGAATACCGGCAGCCTTGCTGATATAAGCGGCGTTATCACCGATGAACTTGATGGAGTTGACACCGGCATTATAGCCCAGACGCACGAACCAGATGCGGCTGAAGATAGCGGTCAATGCCCAGAACAGAATGTAGAAGATGGGGCCCAGAACATTGTTCTGCGTTGCCAGAGAGCAGCAGATGGAGGCGATGATGGGCATGGCGGTGTACCACCAGATGGCATCGCCCAAGCCTGCCAGAGGTCCGAACAGACCGGTTTTCAGGCTGTGGATCATTGTGCGATCCTGACCGGCCTCCTCCATGGAGACGATCAGGCCCTGCAGGATAGCGGCCATGTGCGGCTCGGTGTTGATGAAGTCGAGGTTGTTTTTCAGCGCGGCGGCCATTTCCTCGTTGTTGTCGCCGTGGATCTTGCGGAAGCACTTGGTCATGCCGTAGCAGAAGCCTACGGCCTGCATACGCTCAAAGCTGAAGCAGCACTGTTCCGCCATAGAACGGACGGCCATTTCGTTGAGGTCTTTTTTGGTAATTTTGTTAGATGCCATCTTCAAAATCTCCTTCCTGGGCGGCAGTTGCAGCGGATGCAGCCGTCAGCTTGGCAGTCTCCATATCGCGGGTGAAATTGACATAGGCGATGCAGCCCGCAATAACAGCAATGGGCAGGATGTTCTGGCAGTTGGTAATGACCATAATGACAAAACCGGCAAGCAGATAGGCTGCGTTTTCCTTCTTGAGCATAACGACCAGCAGCAGGGCAAGACCGACAGCCGGCATCAGACCACCGGCAACTTCAAAGCCGTGGACAAGCCATTCCGGGAAGGCTGCCACAAAAGCGGAAATACCGCTCTGCAATGCGTAGGTGGACAGGAACGCGGCAAGGGCAAACATGGCGGCATACAGGATCCAGCCGGTATACATTACTTTGGCAATGCCTTTTTCGTCACCGGCGGCAGCGCATTTGTCAACCTTCGGCAGGAAGCCGGCGTAGAAGGTGTTGGTGCCGGTGTTGATCCACTGACCGATCAGTGCGAACGGAACGGCAAGACCCAGCGCCGTGTTGACATCGCAGCCGGTGGTGTACGCCAGCACGGTGGTCATCAGACCGGCAAACAGGGGATCTGGCGGCACGGTGCCGCCAACGGTCAGCAGACCCAGGTAGGAAAGCTCCGCAACGGCACCTGCCTGCATGCCGAGGCGTACATCACCGAGGATGATGCCCGTGAAAAACGCTACGACCAGCGGGCGGAACCACATAAAGGTTTCCATGTGTTTGTCGAATGCGCAGATAAAAACGAGCAGCGCAATCAGCAAACCTTGCACGAGTGTGATTTGCATAGATTTTCTCTCCTCTTTATAAAATATATTTTTGCTCTGCAGCCCTTCTGCAGAGCCGGAACCTTGGGTTACTTTTCAAAGTCCAGCTTGTGGTCGCCGGGTGCGATCTGGATGTAGACATCCACACCCTTGGCACGGATGGCGCGAAGGTCGTCCTTATCCTTCTCATCCATATAAACGTGCACATCGCCGGTCACTTCCTTGCCGGGACCGACATGCATATTGCCGATGCACAGTTTATCAATGGGTACGCCGCCCTCCACCAGCTTACGGGCGCTCTGCGGGTTGCGCACGACCAGGAAGATGTGCTGGCTGGCGGATGCCTTGTGAATGACTGCAATGGTCTTGTCCAGCGTAAAGAACCGGATGCCGCAGCCGGAGCTTTTCGCAGTGGCGGTCATCAGGCTTTGCTGCAGCGGGTCGGCAGCAGCCAGATCATCCGCCACAACAATAAGGTTGACACCCGGTAAAGCGGTGGTCCACGCCACACCGACTTGCCCGTGTACTAAGCGATTGTCGATTCTTGTCATCAAAATGTCAGGCATAAGTTTTTCCTCCTTGTAATATGCTGCAAAGATTTTTAGATTTTTTCTTGATTTTCAGAAAATTTTTCTAAAATCTTTGTAATATTGTAATGACAATATACCAAAGTTGTGGTATAATGTCAATAGAGTTCGGGGACTTCCCGAAGATTTTAACGTTTTACACAAAGTAAACGTTAAAAATTTAGACAAAATGTGAAGGAGACTGCTTTATGGAACACAAAAAGACTATGCTGGACTACATTGCCGACTGCCCGGAGTTTATCCGCAACAATGTCGCCGACAGCGCTGCGCTGACAAAGCCCCTTGTGGATGAGTATGTAAGCGGCGGCTACAAGAACATCTGGATCGTTGCGTGCGGTTCTTCCTCCAACGGCTCGCTCTGCGCGCGGCAGTTTATCCGCCGCCATCTGAAGTGCGAGGTCAAGATCGTCACCCCGTTTCATTTTGTATCCAGCGAGAATGATTTCAGCGAGACCGATATGGTCGTTGTCGTCAGCCAAAGCGGCTACAGCCTGAACGCGCTGGACGCCATCAAGGTCATTGAGGCAAAGGGCCGCCGCTGCATTGGCCTGACCGGCGATGTCAACAGCGATCTGGGCAAGGCGTGCGATGTTGTCGCCAACTACGGTGTCGGGCGTGAAACAGTCGCTTATGTCACCCGCGGTGTCACCACGCTGGCACTTTTCTTTATGCTGTTTGCCGTGGAGGCTGCTGTCCGTCTGGGCATCAAGACCGCTGCCGAGGGCGAGGCTGTCAAGCAGCAGCTGCTGAAAGCCGCCGACATCAACGCCGCCGTACAGGCACAGACCCCTTCCTTTATTAAAGAACACTACCGTCAGCTGTCCGGCATGACTAATGCCTATGTCTGCGGCGTGGGTGCAAACCTCGGCACCGCAAGCGAGGGCGCACTGAAATTCGGCGAGACCGTCAGCATCCCCACCGCTGTCTATGAGGTCGAAGAATACATCCACGGCCCCAACATCCAGATGACCCCCCGCTACAGCGTATTTCTGATTGACGGCGGCGAGGGCACGGAGCGCATCCACCGCATTTTTGAGGGTACCAAAATCGTGACGGATAACGCCTTCCTGCTGACGCGCTGCGCCGATTACAAAGACGAGCACAATGTTATGTATGTGCCTATGGATGTGCCGGAGGAAATCACCCCGCTGTGCTGGCTGCCCTTCTTCCAGATGACGGCCTGCCGTCTGACGGATGATCTGGACCGCTGGAACAAGCATCCGCTGCAGCGCGCGATGGAGAAGTTTGTTTCCTCCAAGAGCGCCAACTATGTCAACAGCCCCTTCAGTGAAGACACGCCGGGTCGCGCGTAAGAACGATGGCGTGGATATCTGCTGTATTTTTCTGTCTGGGTGCTGCGGACACATTGCTGGGTGATCGGCTTGGGTTGGGCAGCGCCTTCCGCCAGGGCTTTGCCGCCGTGGTGGATCTGCTGCTGCTCATGACCGGTTTTATGGCACTGGCACCCTGGCTTGGGACCCATCTGGCGCCTGTTATCACGCCGGTGTTTTCTGCCTTGGGGTGTGACCCTTCCCTGTTTGCCTCACTGTTTTTAAGCTGCGATGCAGGCGGCGCCGTGCTGGCCGCACAAATCGCACAGGAACCGGCTGCCGGGCTGTACAACGGGTTGATCGTGGCGGCCTTTCTCGGTTCCACGATCAACGGTACGATCCCACTGGCGCTGGGCCAGCTGACAGGCACCAAACGAGCCGCTGCCGTTCGCGGATTGTTTCTCGGCTTTCTGGTCCTGCCGGTGGGCTGCCTGCTCACCGGGGCGCTGTGCGGCATCCCCTTGTCGGTTCTGCTGCACAACACCTGGCCTGTTCTGGCAGTAGCGGTCCTGTTGCTGCTGCTTTTCAAATCCGGCAGCAGTGCAATCGGTCCGATCTTCAACGGCATCTCTCTGGCGGTGCGCGGTCTGACCCTGTTCGGCTTTTGCATCTCTGTTTTGCAGGAAACGACCGGTATTGTACTGCTGGAGGGGCTGACCCCCTTGGCGGAAATCTACCCGGTTATATGCAGTATCGGCGCGTTTCTTGCCGGGATCCTGCCGTTTTTCGCCTTTGTACAGCGTCTGTTGACCGCACCGCTGGCCAAGCTGGCCGCACGGCTGCAGCTGGAGCCCGCCTCCATCACCGGTCTGGTCGTGACCTCCGCCAACTGCATCCCCACATTGCTGAGTCTTGATACGCTGGAGGAACGCGGCATCACACTGAACACGGCCTATGCCGTAGTAGCTGCTTACAGCGTCGGCGATTTTCTGGCATTTACCCTGCAATTCAGCCCCGCACACGCCCTGCCGATGATGGCAGGGCGCCTTTTAAGCGGCTTGCTGGCAGTGGTGCTCTGCCTGAAAACGACACCCAAAACCACCTGAGTAAACACCCCCAACGGGCAGCTAAATGAACAGCACCCCAGATTCCACAGGTATGGAGTCCTGAAGAAATCGACAAGATTCTTGCAGTCATCGATACTGCCAATCCAGTTGGAAGGCGGAATTACGCGATTTTTCTGCTTCTTGCAAGAACAGGGTTAAGGATAAGCGACGTTTTGGGACTCAAATTTTCAAATATTAACTGGAAGGAAAACTGCATTTCACTTTCTCAGCAGAAGACAGGGAACGCCTTGAGTCTGCCACTCAGCAAAGAGCTAGGTATGGCGATTATTTCTTATTTGCAAGATGGCCGCCCACAGTCCTCCTCGGCTTTTATCTTTCTGAGCCATAACGCACCGTTTCAGCCATTGGGTGAGCATAACAATTTCAATCCGGAATTTCATAAGTATTTACGCAGAGCAGGGATTGCTATCCCAACAAAGAGGCACACAGGCGTACACACTATCCGCCATTCGTTTGCCACAAATATGCTGAGAAAAGGCACTCCGGTGCAGGATGTGTCCCAAATCCTCGGTCACAGTAACATCAGTGTAACAGAAACCTACTTGCGGGTCGATATTGAACATATGCGGTTATGTTCGCTGAGTTTGGAGGGATTACTATGAAACAATTTACTTTCACAAGCCAGCTTGCGCCAATAATATGGAAATATCTGGAATCTCGACAAAATGAGGGATATACCTCCGTGCATTGCGGCTATTATATGCAGGAACTGGACTGCCTTTCAAAGGAACTCTCGGATGCCCCCGTGGTGACAAAAGAGCTTATTGACGCATGGGATTTATTAAAGCCATATCTTTCAAACCGTTCGAAAATAGTCAGACATAATGCGATACGCGCTTTTGCAAAATTTGCATACACGCAGGACGGAATCTCCTATGTCCCGGATACCAGCAAACTAAAGAACAGTTCGACTTTTACCCCGCATATATTTACTGTTGAAGAAATACGGCGATTATTATATGCAGCAGATAATCTGCCGGTCAGGAATAATGCGCCAACAAGGCATCTGGTCATACCTGCTGTTATCCGGCTTTTATATTGCTGTGGTTTTCGTATAGGTGAGGTGCTCCGGCTAAGAGTGAAGGATGTCGATTTGGATACAGGCATTATTACTGTACACAACGGGAAAGGAGGTAAGGATAGACTTGTCCCTGTCCACAATAGCGTAATAGAGTATCTCCGAAGCTACTCTGCTCAGTTACCAGATGAAAGAGAATGGTTCTTTCCATCTGCTTGTGGCCATTATTCTATTAAAACAATCTATGATAATTTTCGCGAGCTGCTATTCGCATGCAATATTCCTCACACCGGCAATGGCCCTCGTGTGCATGATTTTCGGCATACATTCGCAGTTCATACACTGGAAAAACAACTTTCTGATGGGTATGATCCCATGGTAATCGTTCCTCGCCTTGCCGCGTATTTGGGACATAAGAGTTACCGTGAAACCTGTTGGTATATTCACCTGACGGTTGCTTCGTTCCCGGAACTTTCCCAAAAACTTGACAGAGCATTTGTCGGCATTATTCCGGTTGGAGGTGAGACGGATGAGGAAAACTGACTTTACCAAAGCACTGACCGAGTATTTCTCAATCTATCTGCCTACTACATGCGGGGTGAGTCCCAATACCACCAATTCATACAGAGATACTTTCAAGCAACTCCTTCTATTTTTTCAAGAAAAGAAAGGCATCTCCGCAAATTATATAGAATTGCGCTATCTGAATATGGAACTTGTTTCTGAATTTCTGGATTGGTTAGAAACATCCCGCCATATTGCGGTTACAACAAGAAACCAGCGACTTGCCGCCATAAAGGCCTTTGCTCATTTTGTACAGTACAAGTTTCCGGAAAACATAGAAAACTGCGTTGACATTATTAATCTGCGACCCAAAAAGTACGAAAAGGCATTGATACCGTTTTTGACGGAGGATGATCTGTCACTTCTTCTGTCCCAACCAGATGCATCTACCCGACAAGGGCTCCGAGATTTGACACTTCTTGCACTACTGTATGACTCTGGCGCACGGGTACAGGAATTGGTGGATCTTAGGCTGAAAGATGTCCGTCTAACACACCCCCCAATGGTTATTCTAACTGGAAAAGGACGAAAAGTTCGTCAGGTTCCCCTGATGAAGGATACCTGCAAACTGTTGGACAGATATATCCGCAGCTTTCATTCCGATTCTCAGTCTCAGATGATTCCGCTATTTTATAATGCAAAAAAGCAGGCTTTATCTCGCTATGGAGTCACCTATATTCTGAAGAAGTATGCGGCAAAGGCATCTCCGGTACTTGAACCACAGAATATATCTCCTCATGTATTACGCCACACCAAAGCCATGCACTTGCTGCGAGCTGGTGTTAACATGATATATATTCGAGATTTTCTTGGGCATGCAGACATCTCTACAACAGAGGTTTACGCTCGCATCGATGCAGAGATGAAGCGAAAAGTATTTGAGGAGAAAGTGCCGAATTACACACCCAATACCACAATGCCTTGGGAGGAGGATGAAGATTTATTGCAATGGTTAACACAATTTGGAAAGAAAACTTTCTGATTATGTGTAGTAAATTATGCTTAAACGCCCGGGATTCTGGGCATTTTGCTCAATTACTACTCATTTGTAGGAACTACTCATTACAGACCAGCCCCACAGGGTCAGAGAAGGGATAGGAGGCGGCAATATCACCGCCCACCTCCGCTTGCAGAGAATGGAGGCCGGGGTCGATCTCCTTCAGGTAAGGCTCCTTCCTGGGCTCCACCACCAGAACGGTCATCTTCTCCGGCGCGGCGTGTTCCTGAGCCTCCTCATTGCGGATAGCGAAAGCGCGGGAACCGTTGCCCATGATGAGATACTTTCCATCGTCAGACTGATGGTGGAAGCCGTACCCGGCCGCCTCCATCTGTTCCCGGCTCATATCCGTCACATAGAAGGTGCCCCTGAGGGTCCGCACTGTTTCGCCGGTCTCCCGGTCATCCGGGGAGGGCTCCGGGGTCTTGCCGGATAACTCTGCCTCATATTCTCGCCCGGCCTGCTCCGCAAAGGCCAGCATCTCATCCACATGGGACTTATCCGGGTTCTCCAGTGCCGCTTTGATTACAGCCGGATCAAAGTCAAGAAATTCCTCATATCCGGTGGCGTCCTTGAACTTCTCGGTCTCCGAAGGCAGATAGTCCTTCTGGGTCTGCCCCAGGGCGGCCAGCTTCTCATTCAGGGCGGAAATGCGGCCGGCCATCAGGTTTTCATAAATTTCTTCCTTCGCCGCATGTTCCTCCGGGTGCTCGGCGGCATACTGCGGGTCGTGCTGGCGAAAAAACTCGTCCATGTCGTATGCAATATCCATCGCCCATTCCGAAATTTCTTCTTCAGGAATATCGTTCTGGAAAGTCATCACCCGGTATTCCTCCGGGATACTGTCCCGGTCCCCGTCGTACACCTCGTCAAAACGGTCCCCCGTATCCCGCACATACCCGAAGTCAGTAAATTCGCCGCCCTCCTTCAGGGCCACATCCCGCCCGTATGCCTCGTAGTCAATGTAGTTCCGCAGGTGCTCCGGCATCTGCATGGCGTCCAGTTCCTCGATGTAATACCGGCCCAGGTCGTCATGGTCGCGGATGTCGGGGTACACATCGTAGCAGTCCAGGTTCTCGGTCAGGTTGATGATCTCCTGCAAACTGCCGGAATGGTCGCCGATCTCCATAGCGGCCTGAAACTGCTCGTACTCGCCCTGACTCATCTCGTCCAGCTTGGAAACCAGATAGTTGAGCTCGTCCAGGTTCTCATACTCACCCAGCTTGTCATAGAGGCCGTCCACATAGCAGTCATAGTCGGTGATGAACCACTCCTCGTAGGGCTGCCCGAAATCATCCTTGGAGCCAATGCCGATCCTCTCAAACACCTTTTGCAGCTCCTCCGCCGTAGTGGGGAACTTCACCCATTCACCCACCAGGGAACCCTCGTTGTACTTGCCCAGGTTGGTAATGAAGGCGGCGAAAGGATAGTCCTTGTCATATTCATAATGGGGCATAGCGACACCTCCTTACAGTTCCGGCTCGGACTTCCCCTTGTGGGGCGCCGGCTCCTTGTTTTTTCCCATGCACTCCTGCTTGCTCTGCTCCAGCCGCTCCTTGATAGAGGGTTTCCGGTCCGCCGGCTTCTCCTGAGGGCGGTCATGCTGCCACTCGTCACCGGAGGGATACAGATACCCCCGGCTGGTGAAACAGCCGCGGTCCTCCTCCAACGCGTGCCGGCCGAAGGGAGCGGGGTCAATGGCGGCCCGGAGGTCGTCCGTCAGGTCGATGGTCAGTTTCTCCTTCAGGTACTCCCACCCCAGAGCCTCCATCGTCTGGACATGGGGCTCCAGCACAAAGCAGTCCGCATTTTTCTCAAATTCCAAAAACTGCTCCGTCGTAGTCAGCCGGTAGGGAGACTCCTGAACAGCGCCCAGAAGGTCCCGGTCCTCCTGGGAGAGGGCGGCAATGGCTTTCGCCACCGCCGCCAGCTCCTCCCGGCTCATGTTTTGTTCAGCACCGCCAAGGGAAATATCCGGGATCGCCTTATCTGCCATTCACGCCCTCCTTCCGTTTGGGGAACTCCAGCTTGAAGCGGACATATTTCCCGCCGGTGTCATCCAGTACCACCACCGCGTCATAGGTGGAGCCCTTCTTCTCGGACCACATCCCCTTGACGGAGGTGCGGCCCTTCTTCAGCAGGTCGCCGGCCATCTTCTTTGTCAGCTCCTTTTTGCGGGGGGTCCAGAAACGGTCATCCTTCCACATGACAAACTGGCAGGAGCGGTCAAAGCAGTAAAAATTCTTCTTGCCCTCATAGACCGGCTTGCCGCAGCGGGGGCAGAGGCCCACGGTCTCGCGCTCCGGGGCGAACAGCTTCTGGCCCTCCTCGGAGATGTGGGAATATTTCTGCACCAATTCCCACGCCATCCCGGTGATCCCCGCCATAAACTCGGCGGGGTCTGCCTCGCCTCTGGCAATGGCGGTCAGCTTCTGCTCCCACTCCGCCGTGAGTATGGGAGAGGTCAGTGTATCCGGCAGGACGGTGACCAGATTGATCCTCGCCTTGGTGGGAATGAGACTTTTGCCCTTGCGTTCTACAAATCCGGCCGCCACCAGCTTCTCCAGAATCGCCGCCCTGGTGGCCGGGGTTCCCAGGCCGCGCCGTTCCGCATCCTCCGGGATGTCCTCCTTGCCGGCGTTCTCCATTGCCGACAGAAGGGTGTCCTCTGAAAGCTTTTGTCAAGGGGGTGCGTGGATATTTTTCATATTACTTACGCAGATTCTCTCTCTGCTTCTGCCTGAATAATGCGTTTCAACCTGTCCTCCGCAGTCAAACCGCTACTATGGTCAAAAAACACTTTGACTTTATAATTTGTTTTGCCTTGCTTAATCACAAAAACTCCATCCGGTTTGTTTTTCTCCGAATGGTTATTTTGGGTGGGTAGTGTACTGTTCACAATATTTGTCATACGATATTCCTCCTTAAATGAAAAAAGCCCGACAAGGAAAGGTCTGACAACGAAGTTCCGACAACGGACATCAGAAAACCTTTTTTCTTTATCGGGCGATACTATCTTTTTACTATTTCCTTTTTCTTTATAATATTGGTTGTCATGGTTGTCAGAGAGGGAAAAGTGCCGCAATATCAAGGCTTTCGGGATTTTTACCCGACAACCAGACCGACAACCGGCTCGACAACCGAAGCGACAACTGGCTTTTATTTTTGCTTCAACCATTCTTCCGGAAGCCCTAACTGTTCCATTTCCTCTGTCGGGATTTCTTGAAAACCATCCATGCTGTTGTCAGGCTCGTTGTCGTTCCTGATACGCTCCCAGCCTTTTTGTCTGCGGTAAGGCTCTGGAAAATACCTCGGATTGCTGAACGCCCTCCAGCCTGTGACAGCGTTATTCATAATGTCATTGATCTCTCGCAGTTCCCATTGTTTCGGTTCGTCATAATCATGCCCCAGTGCTTCTTTGTAAAGCTGTTTGGAGCAGACTATGCTGCCGGAATAGCGTTCCAGATAATCTAAAATCTGTCCTGCCTTTGTGTCCTCCGGCATAAAGTCCTTTTGGTGGGCTTTCAGATAAGCGTTCATAGCCGGACTGAATCTCAGACGGAAATTGCCGCTTCTGTAAATCTCCATAGCTTCTGCCCACATCTGATTGATATACTCTCTGGAAGCCTGTTCATCCGCCAAAATATGAACCTCAGCCCTTTCAGGATAGACCATAACCGGAACGAAGCGGCGGTTGCCTGTTCGGTCAAGGGGAAGAAAGTCAAGGGTATTAGAAGAACCTCCAAACACACATTGTCGTTTTCTGTCTGCCGGATGTGTTTCATAGGGTATCTTATAGGTTTCCTTTTGTCGGCTCAGAAAGGACTTGATTTCTTCAATGCTCTTAGCGTTGGCAGTTGCAATCATTTCCGACATTTCAATAATCCAATGCCCCTGCATTTTGCGGTACACATTTTCATCATCCAGCTTTTTCAAATCATCAGAGAACCAGTCATCATTGACCGCAAGCAAACGGAAGAAAGAGGACTTTCCGGCTCCCTGACCGCCTACAAGACAGAGCATTACCTCAAATTTACACCCCGGCTTAAAGGCTCGTGAGATAGCACCCAACAGAAACAACTTCAATGCTTCATAGGTGTAATCATCTGTATCAGAACCGAGAAAGCGGTGCAGACAGAAGCGTATGCGTTCCGTTCCGTCCCATTGCAAGGCATTGAGAAAATCACAGACAGGGTGGTAACGGTTTTCATTGGCAATAACCGCAACTGCGTCTATGATTTTCTTCTCTACGGTCAATCCATAGTTTTCTTCAAAATATAGGAGCAGATATTTCACATCCACATCCGTCAATGTCGGGCTGTCACGATACCAACCGAGGGGCTTCACAATGTCGATTCTTTCGGTCAGAAGATTTTTTCGGATAGCCCCTTTCAAAAGCGGGTCATATTGCAGAACACGCTTATAATTTGCGGCAGTATTATAAACCTTACCTTTCTCGCTCTGCTCTAAGCTGTTTCGGATTTCTTCTACTGTGCATGGTTCTGTCTGCTGACAGTTCTGCAATTCGCTGTTCAAGTTTTAACACCTCCTTTCTCTGTTCTGCCACAAGTGCTTTTCGTTCCTCCAATGAACCATACAGAAGAATATCAAGCAGATATTCGATATAGTTCTTCTTATGCAGTGCTTCTGCAAACAGGGGATTCCATTCCTCATCCGGCTGTTTAGGAGCGTATTTCTTTTCCCATTCTCTAAGAAGATGAAAATAATCCGTCAGCACCTTGTAGCAATGATTTTCTCCTTTTTGATACTTCTGTTCCGGTGTCGGCTCACGAATACGAGGGCGGACACTGGGCTTTTGTCGGCTGTCATAGTTAAGACCAAAATCTTCAGCAAGTTTGACAGCAGCTTCCCTCAGCCCGATACCGAATAGCTTCGCTGTGAGATCAACAGCGTCTCCGGTTGCTCCGCAGCCAAAACAGTAATAGCGTTCATCCAGCTTCATACTGGGGGACTTATCTGAGTGAAACGGACAGCACGCCATACCTGTGCGACCCACTTTCAAGCCATAGGCTTCTGCGGCTTGTCGGGCAGTAACATTTTCTTTTACAACTTCAAATACATTCATGTGACTCCTTTCCTGAAACGAAAAAAGCACCTGTCATTTTCAAAACGAAAACAGCAAGTGCCTTAGAGTTCCATATTTAATTTTAGGTGCAAAAAAGCAGGAGACCTTTTCAGATTTCCTGCTTAGCAAAGCTGTGAAGATTTAATTGTGGTTGGGTTGCCAGTTATACAAACTGGAAATTTTCTTTTTAGAATGAATTATTTAATTTCTACAATAGCACCATATTTCGTATGCGGAAGATATTGTACCTTTAAATAAGTATTTTTATCAATATACCTTGAAAATACTGTGATTTCGATTTCATCATCTTTAACTTTATCATATAGAAAAACACTTCTTCTTTCAGAAGATATATCTGCACCACCATGAGATTGTTCAGTTACATATCCTTCTGCATAACTATACTGTTTGTTTATGATGTAAGGCATATCTAAAACAAAATCTTTCAAATATAAGATTAAAAGAATAGCTACTATAACAAGAATGGTATTAGCCAATCGAAGAAATATTATATCATTTTTTCCAGTATATTCTTTTTTTATCGCTTCTTTATCAAAAAATATCGAATAGATAAGTTTTCTTTTTTTAATTAGATAGATAATGCAAGCAATTAACGCTATAACAAATAATGAAACTCTTATAAACAATCTAAATATAGCAAAATCCATAATATCATCCCCTTAAACTTCAAGTTTGTTGCTTACATTATACTTCATCAACCTAAAGAATGGAAGATTTTTTCTTGCCTCCCAAAGCAAAAGCACCTGTCATTTTCAAAACGAAGACAGCAAGTGTCTTAGAGTTCCACATTCTATTTTGAGTGCAAAAAAGCAGGAGAACTTTTCAGATTTCCTGCTTAGTAAAGCTGTGAAGATTTAATTGTAGTCAGTTTTTCTTATACCATCCGAAATTTATACTTTAATGTTCTCTCATAACAAAAATCAATTTTGTCCTCCAACAAAAATACCGTTTGGGGGATTATCCCATATAAAATTATCCTCAGCCACTTCGCTCTCCAATGCAATTTCAATTTTATATATCCCCACATTTTGGGCATTTTCATCATCCTGACTATACATATAAAAATTCATACAATACCTTTCCTTCTCTGTCAATATGAGATACATACCATCCAATTCCGTTTTCCTTTTACCATAGTTGCTTTCACTTGATGATGCACAATCGCCCTCAAACCTTTGGATACTGCCCTCAATATAATCGAAAAAAGCAGAGATTTCAGTGTCTAAATTCTCAATGTTCTTTTTGCTTTCTTCGGAAAATAGAGATTTTAGTTTCTCTGAATCCTGTTGCTTACATGCCTCGATAATTTGTTGACACATCTTATCCGTTTCATTTTGTTCAGAGCTAAACCAGTCATTGAAATATTTGTTAGAGCAGCCTGTTAAACCGAGTATCATAATCACACTGGAAAGCAACAATACTTTTTTCATATAATTACATCCTTTACTGAATAATTGCAAAATCACTTATTGGATTAAGGTCATTACAAAAAATTTCTTACTATCATTATACTTCATCAACCTAAAGAATGGAAGATATTTTCTTACTCCCTAAAGCAAAAGCACCTGTCATTTTCAAAGTGAAAACAGCAAGTGCTTTAAAGTTCCATATCCTGTTTTTTGCTTTTCGCCGGAATTGTCCGGCTGACTTCACGCTCTGCCATTTCCTTCTTCTTGCGGCTCAACTGCTCTATAATGGAACTTTTGGCTTTCTTCTTGATTTGCTCCGTTCCGGCTTTTTTGACCTCCGGCTTCATCAGCGTGGTTTGAATTTTCTGAATGGTTGATTTCATAGCGTTTGTGATTCTGGCAATTACTCCATCCAATCGTTTCACTGCATACTCAACTTCTTTCTTTGAAGCCTTACGCTCAGGGGAGAGAACCCACGCCTTAGACTGCTCCACCAGCTTAATATCCTCCTTGTGCGTTTCCAGTTTCACAGTATCAGCAACGACCTCAACCGCCTTGTCATAGGCAATATCGGCAACCTCGTCCACCAGAGCTTCCACATCTTCAATCTTCATCGTGAGTTCTTCTAACTTTTGCTCCTGTGCTGCCAGTTGCTCCTTTTGCTTGAAAAGAATATAGTCCTGTTTTTCCAGATAAGCACGACCACCATATTCCGGTTCTTCTTCCAGTTGTAAGCCATGCTTTTTCGCCACATCGAACAGCAGCACTCGGCAAGCTGAATCGAAAGTCATCTTGCGGTTATTTTTTCTTCCGACAGGCTTCTCCGGTTCCGGCAGTTCAAATCCCAGTGCTTCCAAAGCCTTTTCCTGTTGTGGGGCAATCTCCCCATATTGATTTTCACAGTCGAACACATGACGCTCGTGAATATGAGGGGTGCTTTCATCCAAGTGCAGCGCCCAATTCAGGATATGGACATGAGAGCCGAAACGCTCATTTACGATTTCCATAAATTCTGTGACAATCTCAATGAGCAGTTCCGGTGGAACATGATTATCAAGTGTTCCAATCTGATAGACCGTTTCCTCTGGACAGGTCTTTTTGCTTTTGAGCAAATCACCGGTTTCCTTATTCCTTTCAGGGTGTCGGTTCTTCACATTTCTTTCGTTCTGTCCGGTTACAAAATCACGATACCGCTGACGATAAAAAAGCTGTTCCACATCTTCAAAAGTGGCAGACAGCTCATTTTCCTTATCGGGATTTTTGAAATTGCGGAAGCCATTGTAACAGTCCCAATAGAGATTTTGTTTGGCTCGTTCTTCGTCAATGTGTTCGCTGTTGGCAATGTCAAAACTGCGGTCATTGTGCTTCGGATTATAAACACCATTCTTTCCAGCTCGTCCATTGTGCCTTGTTAATTTCACATGAGTTCCTCCTTTTCTTTTTGATTTCCCCGACAGGGGAGAAGGGCAGCGAAGCTGATTCCTTGCGGCTTTCTGCGTCAAGTAATACCCAGTACTAAGTGGCGAGACGCCACTTAACTGGGCAAGGCTGCCGCCCTTGACCTGCACAGGGGTATTGCATTCCCTGTACCCATGCACAAAGGGTTGCACCCTCTGTACTCCCGCCCGAACAAACTGACTTCGCCCCGTCTCAAGCTCTGTCAGTTCCTTCGGTTTTACAAAACAGTCCACCGGACTATTTTGCAAAAAGAAAAACCGACGCATGATCGCTTTACGCTCAATACATCGGTTTCTTTATCTGACCTTGACGGTCATATTCAGTTGTGGCAGATTACAGGTAATCTACAAATTTCCCAAAACAAAATAGGATATTTATTTTTATTCTATTCAACTACATACCCATATTCTGTGTGTGGTAAATACCTTACAGTTATCTTATCTCCTAAATCGCTACCTGTTCCCCAATATTTTAATGAATGTTCTTCTCCAGTTTTCTCATCTCTAATATGTATTCTTCTTTCACTATTAGAGTTTTCTCCTGACATTGCACCTTGTGTAACTTCTCCGGTAACTTCAACTAAATTGTTAGATAGTAAATAAGGTATATCCAAGCAACAAGGAACAGTTATAAATATACCGAGAATCAATAACCCAACAACTGCCATCACATTGATTATTTTTTCCCATTTTTGATATTTTATTTTTTCTTCTTCATTGACAGCCTTTCGTTTTATAAACTTCCCATTTTTCTTTCTATGCAAAACATACATAATTAAGACTATAAATGATACTATAATCACTCCAAAAGTTCTAAACATCAATAATGCCATAAATTTGTACTCCTTTCAAAGCGACACGCTATTTATTAACAGCTTTATCAGCTAATCTTTTATCTCCCCATGGCGTTTTCAGCATAGGCTCATTATCAATAATTCCTGCTCTTAAAATTTCAAGGGGTTTTTCTAATTGTAAGATGTTTTTATTATCTATAATAATAGCAGTTTGAAATTCCTCAAAACTTTCAAAAACTCTGTCTTGAAATATAAAAGATATATTTTCTTTACATTCCTCTGCGTTAGCAGGTAAAACACAGGAACCCATCACATATTTTTTCTCATTATAGGAAAACTCAATAAGAGTAAAAGCCATATCATTATCATAATCAGACTTGATAATTTCCATTAGATCTTTTGCTTCAATAATGAGCGTTGGCTTTTCATTTTTCTTAAAACCAAACATGAATAACACCTCCAAGAATTAACTTTATCTTATTTTTCATTATACTTCATCAACTTAACGAATGGAAGAAAAATTTGTGTGCAGAGTTCCTGTTCAAGCCTTGTAACGCGCATTTATGCAAAATCCATAGTCACCGATACTTTCCTCACGGGTGATATACAGTCGGAATTCTGTCAGCTCATGAAATAAGAAAAACCGACGCATGATCGCTTTACGCTCAATACATCGGTTTCTTCATCTGACCTTGACGGTCATATTCAGTTGTCTAACATCGTACTGTTATAAAATCTATGTCATTTACGATTTTTCTTATGCTGATTTGCCCAGTAAGATTTTACAGGGATTCTTCTTCTTTTTATGTCCTCCATAAATTCTTCTTTGTCAATATTACTATCAATGGTAAATAATTTTTCTCCATTTACATATACACGCATAGAACCTTTCTTTCTCTCGCAATAGGTAATATCTTCAAAGTGAAAAGTTCTCTTTCTTCCAAAAGTTGAACGCCATGTGATTTCATCTCCGTTCACTTCCAGTTTCCACATAATCATGTTCAATGAGCCGATTAAAGAAACAATAAAGAAAATACTAAAACCAATTGGTGGCAATAAATCATCTTGTTGAATAGCACTGGCTACCGTAGCTCCCCCAAAAAGAAACACCGCCAATACAAAAAACATAGTAAGTACTTTTTCGGTTTTTATTATATAATGCGTCCTAATTATTCCCTTTTTCTGTTCTTCCTCTCGTTCTTTAGCTCTCTTTTGTTGAAGATTTACAAGATATTTCAAAAGAAGAAGTACAACTAAATAGGGACCTATTTGTGTAATTATATTCAAACACATTCGTAAAAAATTATTCATTTTTGCCCTCCATAGTTCCAGCTATATAAAAATGATTGTTTGAAATCGAGTATTAAAAACCTCAATTTTTCATATCTCATTATACTTCATCAACTTAAAGAATGGAAGAAAAAATTTTGTGTACAGAGTTCCTGTTCAAGCCTTGTAACGCACATTTCCGCAAAATCCATAGTCCCCGATACTTTCCTCACAGGCGATAGGCAACGGTCAAAACATCAGGTCTGCACCTGACATTTTAACCGCATATCAGCCCTGATTATCACATTATCCCTGCTGGCTGTTCAGCCCATGCTTTTTCGCATATTCGCTGGCTTTCTGTCTGCGTTCCTCACTGTAAGGCGGCAGGAAACGGATAGACAGACGGGACTTTGCCAGCTCATAAGAAACACCGCCTTGAACATTGGATTTTTCCAGTCGGCAAAGGTCAGGGTACTTCTTAGCAAAAGCAGCCAACCTCTTTTTCAATCCGGCGTTGTGGGTGTAGATATTTGCCTTGTCCTCGCCCTCATTAAAGAGAACGATTGTTTCTTTCTCAATCTTCGTCAGTCTCGTCATAGCAGCCCTCCCTATGGTTTTTCAACACACGCAGCTTGCAGTAAAAGCAGCGATACCACCTTTCAACACCCTCAGCACTCAGCTTGACGGAAAGCATATAAAACAGCTTCTTCGCCACTGGATCGGGTGCAAGGGCAGCTACCATACGCAAACGCTCGACAGTTGCTTTCAGGTTCGGACAGCCAAAGGCATAAAGGGCTTCCATTTCATTCCGGTTCATCTTCATTGTGTTTTCCTCCTTAAAGTTTGATAAATGAAAAGCGACAGACACTTCATAAGGAAATACCTGTCGCTTCGTTTACGATACAAATTTGTTGGTTTTGGACTTGATAAAATCAGCAGTAAATCATTTCCTGTCTGATGATTTCTTCGGCTCGGTTACGGATAGAGTTCATGGACTGTACCCACAACATCTGATTGTCTGCTTTCATGGTTTCGGTCACGCCCTCGGCTTGTTTCATCTGCTCAATGATAAGGCTGCACCTTTCCGTTGCCTGTTCGTTCAGATCAGCAAGGTAAGTATGCAGTTCGCCGGATAAACAGAGGGCAGAGAACCTTGCAGGGCGGTACTGCTCCAAATATGTCCTGTGCAGTCTGCCCCACATACCGATAGGGCGGTGTTCCTCCGGCAGCTTCAAGTCCGGCACATAGTAATCACCCACAAGAACATAGTCCAGACCGTTGCTTTCGTCATGGATTCGTGATTTCAATTCTGTCATGCTATTTTTTCTCCTTTCACTTTTTGCCGATTTGATTTGCTTGTGGCGTTCTGTTCAACACACACATTGCTATCAGAACTTTTTTCTTCTGCTATACGCTCATGCTCCGCAAATTCTTTTGATTTCTCACGAATCTTTTTCATATACTTACGATTGGATTCTCGTTTTCTGCGAAGTCGTTCCGCCTCTTTTTCAGCAGCAATCCTTTCTTCCTCTGTTGGTTCATGCTGCTCCACAGGTACTTGAAATTGCCCGACATAGTTAAGATATATCTCCACCTCTGTGGTGCGGTCTGCACCTTTTCCTTGTGGCTCGTGAACCAGAATTTTGTCGATAAATTCATTTATCATGGCAGGAGTAAGTTCTGTAATGTTCTCATACTTTTTAACCAGCTTTAGAAAACGCTCCACATTATTTTGACCGCCTATAATCCGTTGCATATCAGCGGTGTCAGTCTCAATAATCTTGTTCAGCTCGTTCTGCTCATTTTCATAATCAGTAAGCATACTCTGAAAAAGCCTGTCCGGCAATCTTCCAATCACATTATCTTCATAGATTTTCCTGATAAGCATATCCAGTTCGTGAACTCGCTTCTGATTTCTTTCAATGCGGTTTTTTACAGTTTCAGAAACAGCAATATCTTTCATCGCCGATTCTTCTTGCAGAGAATAAACAAACTCCCGCTCATTCAAAGAAACATAATGGCAAGTCTCCTGTATGGTTTTCAGAATGATGCTTTTAAGTGCTTTTGTTGAAATATGGTGGCAAGTACAATGCCGGTCATATCTCTGACAACCCAGATTATATGTGGAACATTCATAACAATCTGCCGGATTGGAATGACTTGTCCTTTTTTCGCCTTTGGCAGTATAGTATATTCTTTCTCGCCCTTTCCGCTGCCTGTGATTATACATCGGCGCACCACAATCAGCACAGTAAATCTTTCCGGTCAGAACATTAGGCTCGCCCATAGGATCGGCTTTTCTTACATTCTGTCTTAACTTTTGAGCAAGCAGCCATGTTTCTTCATCGACAATAGGCTCTTGTGTATCATCAAAAACCACCCAATCTTCCTTGTCTGCCCTTTTCGTCTTTTTGTCCTTATAGGAATTTTTGAATGTCCTGAAGTTGACAGTCTTTCCAATATACTCTGGTCGGGCAATCAGAGTAGTAACCTGATTTCCTCGCCACATATACGGATTTTCTTTGTCATAGTTGCTTGCATGATTTCCAAGTCCCTTTTTTCCAAGATAATAAGACGGTCTTTCTATTTTTTCTTCTGAAAGTTCTCTTGCTATCTGATAAGGTCCTTTTCCCTCAATAGTCATGCGATAAATTCTGCGGACTACTTCAGCAGCTTCTTCATCAATAATCCAATGGTCGGGGTTTTCGGGGTCTTTCAAATAGCCGTATGGTGGGATATTACTTGTATGAGCGTTGCCGGAAGAACCTCTGGATTTCAGTACAGCTTTAATTTTCTTACTTGTGTCCCTGACAAACCACTCATTCATGATATTCAGAAAAGGGGCAAACTCACTGGTTTCTTGACGGTCACTGTCAATACCATTATTGATTGCTATAAATCGAACTTCCTTTTCTCTAAACAGAATGTCAGTGAAAAAACCTACTTGCAGATGATCTCTGCCGATTCTGGACATATCTTTGCAGATACAGGCAGTGATTTCTCCGTTTTTAACACCTTCAACAAGTCTGTTCCATGAAGGTCTGTCAAAAGTCGCTCCACTCCAACCATCATCGGTAAAATGAACAAGATTCGTAAAACCATGTTTCATAGCATAATCTTCAAGCATTTGCTTTTGATGAACGATACTGTTACTCTCTCCAGCATTATCATCATCACGAGACAGTCTTTCATACAAAGCAGTAATGCCATTGCTTCTATCTTTTTTTCTTCTCATGCTGAACTCCTTTCTTCAATTCCTATCCACTCCTTACGCTCACAAAATATCACATCCGTGTACGTCTTGGACGGGGCGGTGAAGTGCTCGGTGACAGCGGCCTCCATCTGGTCAAAGGTCTGCCCCTTGGTGAAGTCCGGCAGGGCGGCGGGTTCTGCCTCGTCCTCCGGCTTCTCCTTCAGGGAGGCACGGAAAATGCGGTCAATGTCCTTCCAACCCAGGGACAGTACATGGCGGCCCTTGGCGGTGAAGGTGTGCCCGCCACACTCAAAGGTCGCCGTGACCGCCTCGTACACATATGGCTCCGCCGCCGCGCACAGCACCTCCCGGCACACCAGCAGGAGAAGGTTCCGCTCGCCCACGGGCAGAGCGGACAGATCTGCCTTCTCCAGCTTCAGGGTGGGGATGATGGCGTGGTGGTCGGACACCTTCCCATCGTTCACCAGCAGGGACACATCCGGGAAGAACTCCTTGCACCCATCAAAGGGCGGCTCCTTGACCGCCAGGTGGAGGACCGCCGCAGCGGTCTCCGCCATGTCGGCGGTCAAAAACCGGCTGTCCGTCCGGGGATAGGTCAACAGCTTCTTTTCGTAGAGAGATTGCGTGTAGTCCAGGGTCTGCTTAGCCGTGTAGCCGAACAGGCGGTTGGCCTCCCGCTGGAGGGTGGTCAGGTCGTAGAACTTGGGCGGCGCCTCTTTCTTCTGCTCGCGGGTGACAGCGGTGCAGACCGCCGGATCATCAGCGCAGGCCACCCGCAGGGCCTCCGCCTCCTCCAGGGAGGTGATCCGCTCACTGACCGCCTCGGCTCCATCCAGAGCAAGGCGAACATGGTGGTACTTCTCCTTCTTGAAGCTGGTGATCTTCCAGTCCCGGTCCACCAGCATGACAAGGGTAGGTGTCTGCACCCGCCCCACATTCAGGGTGCGGTGGTAGAGGACAGAAAAAAGTCTTGTGGCATTGATCCCGATGAGCCAGTCCGCTTTCTGGCGGCAGAGGGCGGACTGATACAGCGGGTCATACTCCGCGCCGGGGCGCAGATTGGCAAAACCCTCCCGGATGGCCGCGTCCTCCATCGAGGAGATCCACAGCCGGGAGAAGGGCTTGGCGCAACCCGCCATCTCATAGACCAGCCGGAAGATGAGCTCACCCTCCCGCCCGGCATCGCAGGCGTTGACCAGTTCGGTGACATCCTCCCGTTCCATAAGGCGTTTCAAGTTCTGGAAGGCGTCCTCCTTGTCCTTCACCAGCACATAGCGGAAGGGCTCCGGCAGGACGGGCAGGTCATCATACCGCCATTTCTTGTAGCCGGGGTCATAGCCCGCCGCGTCCATCGGGGACACCAGATGGCCCACACACCAGGAAACGATGAGCCCGTTCCCCTCAAAACAGCCGTCGGCTCTGAATGTGACACCCAGAGCCGATACAATACTCTTTGCTACACTCGGTTTTTCAGTTATAATTAGTTTCATCAGATTACTCCTGCAAAGCATTCACAAAATTATAGATTAGGGGTGGTTAAATGAAACCGTTTGTCTTATACGAAGTAGGAGGAGTACAAGGTGATATTATTAGTGATGATACCCACACCTTCTCTGTAAATGACGATTTAATTGATGAAGTCGAAATTATACAATCAGATGATTCAATTGAAGGTGTAAAGATTTATCTAAAAGAGTCCTTAGTCGTGGATCGGAATGTACTTTCCCAAATAACTCCAAAAGTGCAACACTTTTTTGTGAATTTATATGGGAAGTTTCAGCCAACTATTTTTAAATTTAAAATGTGCATCAAACAAATATACAATCCCAACTTCCCTGATGGGGCTCAATTTGAATTGCGTGACGGTATTTGCATTTCTGAAAGCATCACAATAATTCGTCAACACAAAATTGATGCATTTAAAGAACTTTTTATCTTAAAATGTTCTCACCCCGAAGCTGACAACTACTATATGCTTTTCTTTAACATCATGAAGATTGACAATATTGTGACGCGCTACCTAATGCAATATGAACTGTTGCTTAACCTTGTCGCTCCTAACCACCGCCAAAAAGACATTACAACCTATATCCGTGAAGTTTACAATCCTTCAATTGCATTTAATAAAATCGGGTTCCACGCGACGAGGAAGAAAGATAAAAATTATGAGGAGGATGATATTACCTATCATCGGAACCTATTAGGACATAATGATACCTCCGAAGAAATTTCAGATAAGACAATTGAAATGTTTAGCAACAAGTTAGCTGATGTTCTCTTATTTGCATTGAATCATTAACCTGATCAAAAAACATGGCAAAGTCGCTATTCAAAGAAAAATAGCGACTTCGCTATGTTTTATTGGCCTGGATTCCACGCCCGTCATGGCAAACACGAAGCAGAACAATCCAAAATCCTTTGCAAAGAACAAGTTCTCCAAGGAAAACCACCCGAAAAGCGATCCGGACTGCGCCCTCGGCGTCCACTCGGCCTCCAACCAGCACAATGAGCGGCGGTATGAGTTCTACTGGGGGTACAAGAGCCATGTGCTGGTGGACTGCATCTCCGGCCTGCCGCTCTACGAGCTGACCACACCGGGCAATGTCGCCGATTCCTCCGTCGCCGCTGAGATCCTCGCCGAAGCTGACAGGGTGATCTCCTTAAAGGAATGCACCTTCCTTGCCGACAAGGGCTACGATATGAAAAGCATCTACAATACCGTAAAAACAATCTATGAGGGCGAGGCGTTTATTCCCCTCAATCCACGCGGCACGAAAGCCTCTAAAACGCTTCCTGCTGGCAATCCGGCCTGCGCGGCCGGGCTGGCTATGCACAAGGATGGCAAGACCACCGACAATAATCGTACCCGGCAGAAATACTGCTGCCCGTTCCGTCAATCCAAAGCCGGCGAATGTCCCTGCAACCACAAGAACTGGAATAACGGGAAGAAAAACCGGGGCTGCACGAAATACAAGACCGTTCCAAACGATTACAGGCTTTCCATTGACAGGGAATGCCTGCGTTTTAAGCGTATCTATGCCTTGCGTACAGAGTGTGAGCGTTGCAATTCCCGTTTCAAATCCACAGGTCAGGAACGGCTGTGGGTGCGTAGCGGAACCAGCGCGGCAAACCTCAATACGCTGGCCCACATCTCCGCTTTAGCGGTTGCGCTGGCCGCCGTTCTGCACGGCTCTCACTCCTACCGTTCTGCCAAACAGCTTCGGCGTTCCGCCTGATCTACCTGTTCCATACCTTTTTCAGGCGCGGGGTCTACCGCGCTACGGTTTTTGCGCCCTTGAGATGCCCCAAGTTCTTTTGATTCCCATTTGCCTTGTTTGTGGGCAGTTTTTCCGCCCGTTTTGCTCATCTCTCAATTTCTGATAGGTGAGGCCGTGAGAAACCTGGCTGCCCCGGTTTTCCGATTGATTGAAGCTGTCGATGGTTTCCTTGCCCAATATCTCCGAGATTTCTTTCAGGGTGGTTTTCTCCTTACCGCCTAAAAACAGCATGGTGTCGCAGTTGCCGACAATCGTATCGGCGTTATCCCGATAGATCGCTTTGAGCTGGCTTTGCGACTGCAAAATAATAGAAGCCGATATTTCACGGCTTCGGATGGTGGCAATTAACTTATCGAACTGTGGGATCTGTCCAATGTTGGCAAACTCGTCGAGAATGAACCTCACATGAACAGGCAGCCGCCTGCCGTACACGTCGTCGGCCTTATCGCACAGCAGATTTGTGAGCTGGGATTGCAGAATGGCAATGACAAAGTTAAAGGTCGAATCGGTGTCGCTCATAATGAGGAACAGCGCCGTTTTCCTATCTCCAATGGCATCAAGCTCCATTTCGTCATACGCCATCAGGTCGCGCAGCTCTTTGATGTCAAAGGGTGCAAGCCTTGCGCCGCAGGAAATCAAGATGCTCTTGGCGGTTTTTCCAGAGACGAAAAGTCAAGGACTTTTTCATCAAATTCACAAAAAAGCCACAAAAAAGTGCCAGAAGCAGATTTTAGCTCCTGACACTTTTGCGGATGGGTTATTTGCTCCTGCTTAACAGTTCGTCGCAAAGGTACGCATATTCCGGCAGTTGGCCGATATAGGGTTTCCAGCGCCGCTTAATCTCGGCCAGTTCCAGCGGATCGGCGTCCTCGAAGTCATGGTCGTTTCCGGTCATTCCAAAAACATCCAGTGCTATATCATTCAAGCACTCATAACAAAGGCCAGCAGCGGACTCTATCCAGTTGCCGGTATCAATATAGACTGGGTCGATAGATATTGCCAGCCACACATAGCCGACCTTGTCCGACCAAACCAAATCATAAGCAGTCATTTGTTGGATGTGTTTCTCGAACACTTTACGGACGCGCTCAATCTCATTTTTCTCTTTTTCTGTGTACAGCATTTTCATGTCCTCCTTAGATAAAAGTTTTGGTGCGTACCACTATCAGTTTAGCACAAGGCGGCTTCGTTTATCAGTCTTTCACATCTGCTGAATTTCATTTTTGAGCATACGCTTGATTTTATCGCTCATGGTT
>OAWJ01000683.1_pt1 | contig 26123 bp, 19 predicted proteins | sample 1517021 | NCBI WGS metagenome assembly OAWJ01 (sample SAMEA2580121, study PRJEB22360) | human gut metagenome | biome: human gut; feature: human-associated habitat; material: faeces | place: Denmark | collected 2008/2010
TATCCAGGCATTTTTTTTGCTCGCCCAGCCATTTTTTTTCCCCCTGCCGATATGGCGGTATCCGCCTGTATTTCCGCCGGATCTTCCGTAAAACGGTACACGTCTTCCTTCGGTTTGTAGATGCCCGCTTCCATATAAGCTTTTTCCGACTCGGCCGTTCCGTCAATCGTTTTTGTCATCGGATTGACAATCTGGTGGTCAGGCAGCTCCGGCTCCGGTTTATAGCGATACCGTCCCTGTCCGTCTGCCCTGTTATAAGAGACAGCGCCCACCTTCTGCGCCACTCCGGCGGCGGTGAGTCCCTCTGCAATTTCTACTTTCCCATCAAGATTCTTCTCTCCCGTTGTATAAGCCGTATAGTACAGCTTATGGGCCAGCTTATTCAAAGTCTCGCTGATAAAATTCTTATCCGCCGGATCTCCGGATGCGGTATCTAGTCCTGTATTATCAATGCGGAGCGTAATAGCGGCATTCCCGCCGTTTATATCCTTATGGGCATGATCTATCTGCACCTTGCCGCTGTCGATAGAAATCTGTCCCTTTTCATCTACGGAATGATCCATCAGCACCAGCGTATGGCCGCTGTAATTTTTCAGATACAGGTTGGAGGCGCCTTTTTCCTGTTCTGGATGCAGGCTGTCTGCCGGAGCGCCGTACTTCTGGTAGATAACCCCTCTCGTCTCTTCACTCTCCCCGCCGATGAAGTTTTCCACCACGCTGTCTCCGTTTGTATTATAATTCCAATTCGATCCATACTGGAATCCGCCGTCCTGATTCGTCCAGGTGGCGCCGTTCTGCAGCCACATGGTCGTCCATCCTACCTGTTTTTCATAAGAATTGCTATTTGCCCTGCCGTTGAACGTGGAGTCCGGCGTGGTCAATGCCAGATTGATATATCCCCCTGATCCGTTGCCTGCCCACTGTCCCTGCGTATATATATTCCCCTGGATATTCACTCTGTTGTTTCCGGGGCGGTATACTTCTCCTTTCTGCTGCCCGTTGGCAATATTGATATTGACCGTTCCGTCACCATAAGAATCTATGGACGTATAATGTCTGGCGTTAAAATTTCCGCCGCCGAGGGAAACGATACTGTGTTTGCCAATACCGCTGACGCACCATGCATCATCGGTATTGATATCGACGAGACCGTCAATGAATACATTCCCGTAATCAAAGGTCTTGATCCCTGTATAGTTGATCCAGAAAATGCTGGAAGTATTATCTGGGGATCCATGATCCGTCCCCCAGACCGTACCGGTTATGCTGACGCGATGATCCCAGCTGTTATCATTTTTGATATGCACGGTCGCACGTTCATCTTCCGCATATTGCTTAAATCTGCCTGCCGCACTGATCCCCCCTGCATAGTAGAAATCCGTCCAGTTCTCCAGATGAATATGTCCCGGATTTTCTATCGTCAGTGTCCCTTTCTCAATTTGATAGATATTGGTGGAAGTGATCTGATTCATGGTTGTGACAATGACTCTCTGCACCAGGGACAGATCGTGCCCCTGAAGATTGATCCTGTAGTCGCCTTCCGTTTTGGATCCTATGCCGATCCCATACTTCATCTGTGCCGGAATGGGCGTTCCCTCAAGCCCCATGCGGATCTGCAGATTGGCATCCCTGTCAAAGGTATAAGTCTTATAATCGGCGGAAGCGATCCCGCTTTCTTTATATTTAATGTCATCTTCCGAAAAAGTGATCCTGTCCGACGCGTTAAAAATATTCTTTACTTTTCCTTTCTTTGCCTGCCCGGTCGTTTCATCAAAAGTTAAAGGCGAAACATACCGGAATACCTCTTCGGAAGTCAGTCCTTCTGCAATTTTAACCGTACCGGAAATATTTTTCTCCCCCTCCGTATATCCGGTATAGTACAATCGGGAAGCCAGCTGATCCAGCACATGATTAATAACGGATTCTTCCGCCGTTTCCAGTCCTGCCGCGTCGGTAAACACAGTAACCTTCGTACCGGCCGCCGCCTTATGGATGACCGCATCACCGCCCAATACCTTATCCACCTGATTTCCATCTCTTTCATAAGAAAACTTGACGCTGCCGGTAAGATTTTCGATATTCAGACTGCCGCCGCTTTTATTCATCCGGATTACACTGTTATCACCCTTCAGGTTTTTTATGGTCGATGTATCAGTATTACCCACATTCCAAAGAGAATCACGGTTCATGACAAAATCGCCCATGCCCCCGTTTTTCCCTGTCCATACACTTTTTGCCAGCAGTTTCAAATCCACATTTCCTTTCACATCACCTTCCAGCCTGTCTTTGATAGAAACGCTTATTTTACTGCCTTCCTCTTCATCCGTCCTTATATTTCCCATCATGGAACCGATGATTCCTACATGGATACTGCCGCCTTTTTCCGCAAAGAATGCATCCCCGCCTGATTTTGTCACACTGACAAAATCCAAATCAATCTTTCCCCCGTCATGAGCATATAACCCGTATCCCTTAGGGGAAGAAATAAATATACGGGGCGGAAAATCACTTTTCGCCTCATCCTTCCTGATTTCACCGTTTTTCCCCGCTTCCAGGCCTGTCGTCTTATTTCCTTCCAGTTTAAAATCAAAATCGCCAAGAAGCGTCACCAAGCTTTTTTTATCCTCCGACGCATTCCCCGCATATATGCCCGCCGCTTCTTTGCCTTTGACAACAAACTCCGTCCACCTTGACGACACCATGATTTTGGAATCGCTGTCATTATAAATGCCGTAAGCCCTGGAATTTTCCAAGGAAGACGCATCGGCTTCCACAAACAGATAATTGTTTATCGTGAATCCGTTACTGAGAATATTGGTGGCGGAAAGATTTTTCCCCGCGGTGGAACGGATGGCCGCATAAATATGATCATCGGCTTCGGATGAAAAATCAGGAATAATCTTTGTATGAGAACCATGCGTTTTAGTAATCAGCCACGTGCCGGCCTCATCTATCTCATATTCATTATTTTCCGTCCCGTCATTAATAAGAGGCGTTCGATACAAAGCTTCCTGCAATTCTCCTAAAGAAGCGTTCGGCGTTGTATTGGTAAATCTCAATTCATAAGAACGCAGCACTCCCATATCCGCACTGCCTGTATCTTCAACGATATCTACATAAGCGGTTACTCGACTTTTTGAAGAAGGCAGATTGTTAAGTATCTTTTCTTTCAATACATTCATCGCTTTTTTTGTTTCCGAGGGACTCATGTTTTTCAAATCGGAAGCCTTGACTACAAGATGTACCGTAATCCTTTTTTTCTCCGTATTTTTTACAACATCAACAATCCCTCCGGTTATTTTTTCTGTAGCGCGGGATCCCATTTATAAATGTATGTATTATCCACGTCAGACTGAGGATTCTCTATGACGACCCCTCCTAAATTTTCCGGTGCCGTCATATCAATGACCTCGGCATAGGCCGCCGAGCCGGCACACCACATTCCCGCCAGCAGGGCAGAAAGTATACTTCGTTTCCACATCTTTTTATTCATTTCATTCCTCCTCTGTCATAACTCACCTGTCTTTGATCTGTTTACATGTTCTGACACCCATGGATAAACACACCCATGTATCTCATCTCCTTTCTTCTCTCTTCTCTGCAGCTTTTCCATTCCCGATCCGGCTGTATATCTGTCCATTATTTTTCTCATTCCGGAAAATAAAAAACGACGCATGAAATGAACACATAAAATCTATCTTCCTCATTACGATTTCATGTATCGCACTCATACCTCGCAAGTTACGATCAATCTTATAAAAACAGATGGCACCCTGGCTCAGTTCCTCACATCATCATGTCTTTGTGAGAGGAATTCCATGATAATGCTCCCCATACAGTTGCGGGACAGCTCCGGATTCTCGCCGGTATTCCCCACTTGTTTTTTATTTTACAGAATTTTTCTCTTTATTTTATTTTATATTTTATCATCTGATTTTAATCAAATCAATTATTTCTCTATATAGCTTTCTCATCATAAACATGAATATAAGTGAATAATCCTCATACATAATCATTATTCACCATCATCCGTCTTTCAAAGAGTAATAAAAAAACCGCCTTCCTTTATTTTCGAAAGACGGTTCTTTTTTCTTGCTCTTTTCTTATTTTTATTCAGTTCTCATCTCATGACAGGACTTGTTCCATTCTCCTTTTCGATGCGGTCATCATCCTTAGAAACTGAAGCGGATCCCCGCGTCTATTCTCCACTTGTTCGAAACATCGGCTCCGAAGTCCCTCGTGTAGGTTCCGTACAGGTACGTGTTCCTCTTCACAAGCACGCTTCCTCCTATTTCCACGTCTACCCAGCTGTCTTTCAGCTCTACTTCTGTCCCGCTTGTCGGTTCGCCTTCCGCACTGAAGGCGCTCTTCACTTTCCCTCCGAATTCGTGCACCAGACCTATCTTGGCAAACAGGCTCGTTCTTTCTGTTTCTTTCCCTATCCCCAGTCCGATTCTTCCTATCACGCTGTTCACTCCGCCTGGTGGATGTGCATTTTCTTGTTCCCTTTAAATATAAAATATTCAATCATTTGTGTCACGCCAAAAACAGCATCCGTTTTTATCAACTTAATTGTAAAATCAGAAAGGGGCCGCGAAAAACGCCTGCGTGTTTCTTCACAACCCCTCCTGATTTTCATTTCTTCCCATTCCGCTTCTGCTTTATCCCACCATTTTCGCGTTTTTATATTCTTCAGGAATCGCAAGTCCCAACGTTTCCGCCGATTTTTTATTGATAATGACTTCCAGCACTTCAGGATCCTCTACGGCAGTGTCCTGTGTTTTGATTTTCCCGTCAAGCACATCCGCCGCCATGTGTCCTGCCTGTACACCGGACTTGTAGAAATCTACGGAGAGCGAGCCGAGCGCGCCGTCTTTCGCCATGCTGTCCGCACCTACGAATACGGGAATCTTCGCGGGATCCGTCACCTTTACCAAAGTGGGAATGGAAGAAGCGATCACGTTATCCGTGGGAACATAGATGAAATCCACCTGCCCTACCATGGATTCCGCTGCCTGCTGAATATCATTGACAGAGGAAACGGTCCGTTCCACCACGGTAAGACCGATGGATGCCGCATGGGCTTTCGCCTGGTCCGCCTGGATCTGGCTGTTCACTTCGCTGGAGGAATAAATCAGTCCAAGGCGTTTCGCCGTGGGAAGGAACTTAAGTCCCATATCCACCTGCTTCTCCACAGGGCCGCGGTCATTGACGCCGGTCACGTTCGTTTCCGGCCGGCTATTCGATTTTACCAGTTTCGCCATTTCAAAATCGGTAATGGCGCACCCGATAATGGGCAGGTCATGAATTTCATTGGCTACCGCCTGTGCGGCAGGTGTGGAAATCGCACAGATAAGATCGGGACGATTGGCCTTGAAACGGGACGCAATGGTCTTTAAATTTGACTGGTCTCCCTGGGCATTCTGCTGGTCTACTGAAATTTTGTCCGCGCCGTAGCCCCTTTCCTTCAAGCCGTCAAGGAATCCTTGATTGGCCGCATCAAGAGAACCATGCTGCATCACCTGCACCACAGCAATCTGTTTCTTCCCGTCATCTGTCTTCTTCTCTCCGCCACCGCTTCCTCCGCATCCATAGAGTAAAGCTGTTGCCGCCACTGCCGCTGCTGTAAGTTTCATCCATTTTTTCATTTGAGAGCCCTCTCTTTCTACCGCACTTCTATCCTATAAAAAATGTCCCCTGCCAATTGCAAGGGACGACGGGACTCATCGCGGTACCACCCTGTTTACCTGATGAAAAAGAAACAAAAAAGGCGGCACCCAAGGGACGGATATTCCGTGGTACCACCCTACTTCATCAGATCAACTCTCAGCCGCTTAACGTGAGCCACTCCGGCAATGCCTACTGTTATTTCAGCAAAGCAGTTCGGGAAAGAACTTCGACTTCCTGCCCGCACCGATTTTCACCATCCATCGGTTCTCTGCGCCGGGTAAGGAAATTTACTTTTTTCCGTCAGCACTTTTAAATATTGTGATTATTTTAGCGAATAGGCTTTTCTTTGTCAATAGTTTTGGTGAAAATATTTTAAATTTGAGCGCCCCTCTTTCTTTAGCAAAGGGCAGCAGTCACAGGACTGACAGGGCAGAAGGCACCATTATGTATATTAGCGAAGAATCGGCTGCCGTAGCAAGGAAAACGGTAAAATGTCATCAAGGTAACAGATTCTTCGCTTTGTGTCATATTGCTGCCTTCCCTTATTCCCACAAAGCATTCCTGTGTCCGCTCTGAATGACGGAGTACGGAAGTCGTCATAATGGCGGTAAACATTAAGCATCACTATGATGGAAAACGTTAAGCGTCATAATGATAGGAAACGCTAATCGTCATCCTGAATGAATGTAAAGGATTTGTACCCGTGACAAGGAAAGCCAGTAAGATGTCACCAGCGTAATAGATTCATCGCTCCTCGTCACATAACTCTTTTCCCTTATTCCCATAAAGCATTCCTGTGTCCGCTCTGAATGACAGGGTATGAAAGTCGTCATAATGAGGGTAAACATTAAGCATCACTATGATGAAAAACGTTAAGCGTCATAATGACAGGAAACGCTAATCGTCATCCTGAGCGCAAGCGAAGGATCTGTACCCGTGATGAGAAAGCTGGGAAGACGTCAGCAGAAGTAACAGATTCTTCACTCTGTGCCACTATCCCATTTCCCATCCTTCTCACAAAGCATTCTTGCCCCCGTTCAGAATGACGATTTTGGGAAAGCACGTCACTAACAATGGGGAACGGAAAATGTCATAATGAGAATGCTCGCTGCCGGTACATGCTCACCGGACATTCTCAAAAGAAAAACACCGTCCCTCTAAAGACGATGTTTTCTTTCCATTCCTTATTTCAGTACGCCGATTTCCCTGTAATATTTTTCAGCGCCGGGATGGAGCGGTACGTTCGCGATATCTTTCACTGCGTCTTCCGGCTTGAGGCCTTTCAGGTTCTTCTGTGCCTGCCCCAGTTCGTCGATATGTTCCCAGAGTGCCTTCGTCAGATTATACACCACATCTTCCGGCATATCCCCGCGGGTGAACATAACCATTTTAACCGCTGTGGTACGGACGTCCCTGTCCTGATTCGGATAGGTACCCGCCTTGATGGTATAACTTGCATACCAGGGATATTTCGCTTTCAGATCTTTCACGAGCTGATCATCAATATCTACCAGGCGTGCGCCGCCGGTCAAAGCCTGGGTGACGGCGGAAGCAGGAGCGCCGCTCATGATCCACGCACCGTCAATGGAGCCGTTTTGGAGCATATCGGCAGCATCGGTAAAGGTAATGTACTCCGCCTGGATGTCATCAGGAAATCTCAGTCCCGCCGCGGTAAAATGGGCATTGCTTTCGTTATATACGGAAGATCCTGCCGACGCTACGGCAAAACGCTTTCCTTTTACATCAGCCAAAGTCTGAATTCCCGACTTGGCAGTGACCACCACCTGGTTCGGATTCATGTAAAGACCGGCAATCACTTTCAAATCTTTATAAGGATGATCTTTGAAACTGTCTGTCCCGTTGAGACATTGGTACACATTGCTGGAAATAGCGATGGACACCTGCGCTTCGCCGTCGGAAACCATATTCAGGTTGGCAATTCCGCCTGCAGAAGCCTGGCTCGCTGCCTGCACACCGGGAACATTATTGCTCCACATATTGGTGATTGCCGCCCCCACCGCATATAGGGCGCCTGACGCGCCGGCCGTCGGAAAATTAATTTTCACCGTCTGCGCTGTCGGCTGTGATGACGGCGCCGATGCTTTCTTTTCTCCGCCACAGCCTGCTATCATCCCTGCTGCGGCTAAAGCCGCCAGTGAAACCGCCACCGCTTTTTTCAAATGCTTCATGTTCATTTTTCCATCCTCCCATGCTGCAAAAAATAAATGATTATCATAAGTATACCCCTGTGCCGGGGGAAATCAAGTTTCTTTTCTCCGCCGCAGGAACTGGAATCCTATAACCGCGGCAATCCCTGCAAATCCGGCAAAGTCCGTCATTGTTCCGGGAAAAAGGAGAAGCGGTGAAGCGATGAAAAGTACAATCCGTTCCGCCCATCCGCACTTGCATAGAATCCAGCCTTCCAATGCGCCGACGAGGGCAAACGTCCCCACCGCCGCGCTGAAAACAGCCCAAAGGGTTTCCACTGTGGTCGCCGCCGGATCGACACCGATGAGAAGAACAGGATTATCCAGAAAGAAGAAAGGAATAATAAAACCGATAAGCCCGAGACGCACCGCCATAAGTCCCGTCTTTGTCTGATCAGAACCAGCAATCCCAGACGCCACATAGGCTGACATGGCCACAGGCGGCGTGATATTGGAAAGGCAGGCATAAATCAGGCAGAACATGTGGGCGATAAGCGGCAGCACCCCCGCCTTGATAAGGACAGGAACAGCAACCGCCTGGACAATGACATACGCCGCAACGCCGGGAACGCCCATCCCCAAAACAGCGGACATGATCATGACAAGGAACCCGGCAAGGTATACATGATTATCCTGCAGAAGAGACAAAATAAGATAGCCCATGTTCAGTCCCATAGATGTCAGTGTGACTGTACCGATAATGACGCCGATGATGACGCAGCACACCCCTACGGAAACGGCGCTCTGCGCCCCCTCAATAACAGCGGCAATAATCTTATCTCCTGTCATTCTTGTTTCTTTACGGAGCCAGCTTGCCGCCACAGTGATGAAAATAGAAATAACCGCTGCATAAAGCGGCGTGAATCCCGTAAACATCAGCCCGATAAGGCTCACCAAGGGAAGGACAAGATGTCCCTGTTCTTTTATCACCGACAATGTATCGGGAATATTCTCCCTGGCGATTCCCGAAAGTCCGAGCCGCTTCGCTTCAAAATGAACCGCCAGAAGCAGGCCGATATAGTAGAGCAATGCCGGTGTGACAGCTGCCAGTGCCACATAGGTATAGGACAGGTTTAAAAACTCCGCCATGACAAAACCGACCGCCCCCATAATCGGCGGCGTAAATTGTCCGCCGGTAGAGGCCACCGCTTCTACAGCGCCTGCAAATTCGCTTTTATACCCTGTCCGTTTCATAAGCGGAATCGTAATCGTTCCCGTCGTCGCCACATTGGCAATGGCGGAACCGTTAATCATCCCCATAAGGCCCGACGCGATGACCGCCACCTTCGCGGGGCCGCCGGAAGTCGTTCCTACAAGGGTAAGCGAAAAATCATTAATGAATTTAGAAAAGCCCGAATATTTCAGAAACGCGCCAAAAACGACAAAAAGAAATATATAAGTCGCCGAAACGCCAATGCCCGTGCCGAGAATGCCCTGCGTTCCCCAGAATTGGGTAATCAGCACGCGCTTCAAAGTGAAACCGTTATGACCGAGATAGCCGGGCAGGTACGCGCCGAACCAGTTATACGCAAGAAAAATTCCTGCAAGTACCGCCAGATTTCCCGATGCCCGCCGGGCCGCTTCAAAAACGCAAACCACCGCGACTAAGGCAATGGCTGCCTCCATATCGGAAATACGTCCTCCTGTCCGGGCGATACGGGTATAATTCAAAATGAGATAAAGGAGACTGCCTGCGGAACAAAGGATAAACGCCACGTCCCAAAGGGGCGGAAGCTTTCTTTTCCGCTTTTCTTTTTTAAACGTCGGAAATAATAAAAATGTAAAAACAAGAAGAAAGATACAGTGGATCGCCCGCAGATTGACGGCACTGATTGCTCCGATGGTCGTGAAATACAGCTGGAATGCCGTCCACACGCACAGCAGTACGGCTACCGCCCTGCCTAACGGTCCCGTATATGTCCTCATACGGGAGTCCGCTTCCTTCTCCTCAAGTATTTTCTGTGCTTTTGCGTCAAGTTCTTTTTTTGCTTCCAACACTTCTTCCAGCTTTATTCCGGACTGATGTTCATCCATTCTGATTCCTCCTGCACTGCTATCCTTCCTGTTCCTGCAACATCCTGCCATAATTGTCTTGTCAGATATCTTAACGCAGTGCCGGCCGGTAGTCAACAACGGAAATACTCTTCTTCCATGTGAGTGATACATGCGGCTCTTATGAAACAGATAAGCGGGATTTCCCACGAAAAAAATCACCGCCCCTTCCGAGACGATGATTTCCTCTTTTTCTTACCTGCTTTCAAAGAATGCCTTGTACGCCAGGTACGTTTCGTAGGCGTCTGCCTTGGACAGCAGGTCGCAGGGAGCATGCATGGACAGCATGGACGTGCCGCAGTCCACCACTTCCGCGCCCCAGTTCGCCATCATGAAAGCAATCGTTCCGCCGCCGCCCTGGTCGACTTTTCCCAGCTCACCAATCTGCCAGCATACACCGGCATCATTAAAGATTTTTCTGACCTTCTGCAAAAATTCCGCATTGGCGTCATTGCTGCCCGCCTTACCGCGGGAACCGCCGTACTTGGTCAGGTTAACCCCGTATCCGAGGAAAGACGCATTGTCTTTTTCAGAAACTTCCGGGAACATAGGATCAAGACAGGAATTCACATCAGCAGAAAGCATCTCGCTGTTTTCCATGGTTTCATAGAAATCAAGAAGGCTTTCCTGTCCCTGCAGCGCAAGGAGTTTCATCACAAATTTCACGAAATAGGAAGATTCCATTCCCGTATTTCCATAAGATCCGATTTCTTCCTTATCCGTAAGAAGAGCGGCCTGGGTCTTCACACCGGGTTTCGCGTCCAGGATGGCTTCCAGATTCGCGTAAGAACATACGCGGTCGTCCTGTCCGTAAGAAGCAATGAGGGAACGGTCAAATCCGACGTCGCGGCTCTTTGTGGCGGGAACAAGTTCCAATTCAGCGGCAGCGAAGTCTTCCTCTTCAATTCCGTATTCCTTTTTCAAAAGCGTCATGATGGCGTCTTTCGGTGTCTGCCCTTCTTCAGAATGAGTACCCGCGACAGCCTGGAGCTGTTCTCCGGTAATCCCTTCCGCCAGAGTCTTTTTCATCTGGTCCTGCGCCATATGGATAAGCAGGTCGGATACATAGAAAACGGGATCGCTGTCTTTCAGTCCGATATTGATATCCACTTTTTTACCGTCTTTCGTGAATACCACGCCGATGAGCGCCAGCGGAATGCAGGTCCACTGGTATTTCTTAATCCCGCCATAATAGTGGGTACGGAAGTACACAATGCCGTCCTGTTCATGAACCGGATTGGCTTTCAGATCCAGACGGGGCGAATCAATATGGGATCCTACGATTTTGATGCCTTCATAGACGGGTTCTTTCCCAATCACCGCTAAAATAACGGATTTATCTTTCTGGTTCCAATATACCTTGTCTCCCGCTTTGAGCGACTTCATGGTATAGACAGGTTTAAATCCCTTTTCTTCCGCACGGCGGATAATTTCCGCTGCCGCCAGTCTTTCCGTGCGTGCCGTATCAAGGAACGCCTTGTATTTTTCACCGTATGCCATGGCGGCCTTGCGCTCACGGGCATTCATCCGCTGCCAAACGGATTTGCTTCTGCTGTATGTTTCTTTCATTTCTGCCTCCTAAAAGAGAATTATTTTCACATAGGTACAGTATAAAACTTTTTCTCCCTCCCCGCAAACCGCGGCCGGAAGGAAATCCCGCTTCTTCATTCTCCGGGAAATACCCTGCGCAGGAAGTACGTCAGTCCCATAAAAACAGCCATCACTACGAAAAGCAGGGGATATGCGATAACCAGAAGATAAACGGAAGCGTCCAAACTTGACATAGTTCCTCCTTTATGACAAAACGGGAATAAGAGCAAGCACAAGGCCGCCGGCGACGACGGAAGCAACCTGTCCCGCCACATTGACGCCCATGGCGTGCTGGATGATGAAATTGGAAGGATCTTCTTTCAAAGCCATCTTGGCAACAACGCGCCCCGACATGGGGAACGCGGAAATGCCACAGGCTCCGATCATGGGATTCAGCTTTTGTTTCAGGAAGAGATTTGCCAACTTTGCAAAAAGCACGCCGCCCACCGTATCGAAAATAAACGCCGCCGCACCGAGGATAAGGATTTTCAGGACATCAAATGTCAGGATATTTTCCGCCGTCATCGTAGCGCCTACCGTAATACCGAGAAAGAGTGTCACCAGATTGGCGAGTTCATTCTGTGCCGTACTTGCCAGAGAATCCACAACGCCCGATACTTTCAGCATATTGCCGAACATGAGCGCGCCGATGAGCGGTACGGAAATAGGAGCCAGAATACCTGCAAAAAGCACCACCATAAAAGGGAAAAGGAAACGTGCTGTCCATGACACGGGTTTCTCTTCTTTATATGCCATGCGGATACGTCTTTCCTGCTTTGTCGTCAGCAGTCTGATAATAGGCGGCTGGATAATCGGGACAAGGGACATATAGCAGAATGCCGTCACCGTGAGGGGCGCCAGAAGTTCCACAGCAAATTTCTGCGCCACAAAAATCGTCGTCGGCCCATCCGCTGCGCCGATGATACCGATCGCCGCCGCCTGGTTGAAAGGGAATCCGAAAGCCGCTGCCAGAAGCGCCGCCGCAAAAATCCCCAAATGGGCCGCTGCTGCAAAAAGCATGACATAAGGCTGGCGGATAAGCGGCGTAAAATCACACATCGCGCCTACCGCCACAAAAATCATGACAGGAAACAGCTCATTGGCAATTCCCGCTTCATAAAGAACCTGCAAAAAGCCCGGCTCCCCGCCTCCCACCGGGATAACGGCAAAATGCCCCGGTATATTTGCCAATATACAGCCCACTCCCATAGGAAAGAGAAGCACCGGCTCATAATCCTTTTTTACTCCGAGCCAGATCAGAATCCCGCCGATGGCGAACATAGTCCAGACAGCGGGATCCGACATCTCCATAACCCCTGCAAAAAGTTCCTTAAAAATTGTTTCCGTGCTTGTCATAAATCTCTCCCCGCAAATAAACAGCCTTACAAAAAACGGACCCGGAAAATACCAGGTCCGATACTATTTCCTGCCCCTGTGCCATACGCAGAAAACATATTTACTTAATAAAGAAAAACAAGGCTTACACATGATAGCCGAGTACCGGAAGAATCATAAAGATAAGCAGCGCCCACACAATACCCGCCCCGATGAAAATACCTGCCGTAATGGCAAAGCCCATCTTGGAACGGGGGACGCCGAGCAGGCTGAAATTTCCAAACCAGCCGCGGCGGACCATGAACCCGTTGTCACTGCGCTGTCTGAACCAGACCAGCTTTTTCTGAGGGTCGATATTGTATGCCACGAGAATGGCAATGACTGTCGCTACCAGCCAATAAATGAGGAAACGAGCGGCATTGAAGTCCTTGACGCCGGACAAATCAATCATCTGCATATTTTTACCCTGCCTTTTAAGTATAACTGCTTTACCAATTTATATATTATACCGCAAGGCACGGTTTAGTCAAAAATATTTCTTAAAATTATAAAACGCCGGACAAATAACCATAGCCTTCTTTTTCCATATCCGCTTCGGGAATGAACCGGATCGCCAAGCTGTTGATGCAGTACCGGAGACCGCCTCTGTCCCGGGGCCCGTCATCAAACACATGCCCCAAATGGGATTCTCCCATACGGCTCCGCACTTCTGTACGCCGCATATTATAGCTCAGGTCTTCTTTGTAATTTACCACATCGGCAGAAATCGGTTTCGCGAAACTCGGCCAGCCGCAGCCCGACTCGAACTTGTCACGGGAGGAAAAGAGCGGCTCTCCCGTCGCCACATCTACATAAATGCCGCGGTCAAATTTATCGAAATACTCATTGGAAAAAGCTCTTTCTGTCATGCCTTCCTGCGTGACAGCATATTGATCTGCCGTTAAAAGGCTGCGGAGGGTTTCCTCGTCAGGCTTCGGGTACAGGGAGCCGTCAATCACCGGATCCGCCGCCCGGCCTACATCGATATGGCAGTAGCCGCCGGGGTTCTTCTTTAAATAATCCTGATGGTACTCTTCCGCCGGCACAAAATGACGGAGCGGTTCCACCTCAATGGCAATTTTACCGGAAAGGGATTTCTGTTTTTCAGAAAGTACTTCCCGGGCCGCCGCCCCTTCTTCATCAGTGGTGTAATAAATGCCCGTCCGATACTGGCGCCCGCGGTCATTTCCCTGACGGTTCACACTTGTAGGATCCACCACCCGGAGGTAGTAAAGCAGCAGATCCCTGTAGGAAACTTTGGAAGCATCATAAGAAATATGAACCGTTTCCGCGTGATCTGTCTGCCCTATATGTTCGTAATCCGTCTTGTCCGTTTTCCCGTTGGCATAACCGGAAACCACGTCCACTACGCCGTCCACACGGGAAAAATATTCCTCCAGTCCCCAGAAACAGCCTCCCGCCAGGTACATATCCCGTAAATTTTCCTTATTCACTGTTTTCACCGCCATTTCTTTCTTCATACTTTCTTCAAGGCTTACCCCCACAGGCGCTTTTTCCCCGCTGCCTGAAGATGGAGTCATTGCCATCGAATACCAGCCGAAACCGGCTGCCGCAATGATCGCAAGACTTCCTAAAATTCCTGCCGTTCTCATCATAATCCTCCTTTACGAAATCCCCTTCATCTCCATGGCAAGCGATTCTTTGTTCATATGTCCCGGACGGAGCATCTTCACATTTCCTTCTGTATCAATCAGAGCCGCCGACGGATAGAAACGAATACCGTATTTCTTTGTCACCGCGCCGCCTTCGTCAAGAAGCACGGGGAGATTATTATAGCCAAGACCTTTATACCATTTTACGAAATCCTCTTTTTTCATTTCACCGCCAAATCCGGGTGCCACAACGGAAAGAACGACAAAATCCTTATCGTCACTTCCCGCCAGCATATCCGTATCAGCCAGCGTAGCCATACATACAGAACACCAGGAAGCCCAGAACTTGATATACACCTTTTTCCCCCTGTAATCGGAAAGTCTGTGTTCCTTTCCATTTACATCGGTCAGCATGAAATCCGCATCCTTTGCATCCATAAAATTCTGTGTGCGGCCGGCTGCCTTTTCCTGCTGCATCGCCGCGGGGCGGGCCATGTCATTTGCATCCGCATTCATACCGGATCCGCATCCCGCCAGAATCCCTGCCAAAACGGCTGTTGCCGCAAACGCTCCAAACTTTTTATAAGAAATTTTCATCATGATAAACCTCCTGTTTACAAATCTGTGAAATATTTCAAGAAATAACTGCCGCCAGCATATCCAGCTTGCCAAGCATAAGCAGGATCCCCATAAGAATGATCAGCACGCCGCCAATCTTTTTCAGCAAGACCATATGGCGCTTCACGTGACTGCTGTACTTCAAAAGCCAGGAAGATGCCACTGCCAGAATCAGGAAAGGGACCGCCATCCCCGCAGCGTACACCGCCATCAAAAGACCGCCATACAGAGCGCTTCCATTTTCAGAAGCCACCACAGCAAGCACCGCCCCCAGCACAGGTCCCACACAGGGCGTCCAGCCGAAGCTGAAAGTCAGCCCCAGAAGAAACGCGCCGAGAATACCGCCTTGACGCTTCCCGTCCAGCTCGATCTTCTTCTGCCGCTGGAGAAAATTAATATTAATCAGCTCCATCTGATGCAGCCCGAGAAGTATGACGATACCACCCATGACATACGGCGTATAGGGATGATAAAAAATGTGGCTGAAAAAACCAGTCCCAAACCCGAGACTGAAAAATACCGTCGACAGTCCCGTAATAAAGAAAACAGTTTTTACCAGCGGAGATACATATACCTTCAGTCCGAAAAAAGAAAACGACCTCGTCCCGGGATCCTCCGCCAGCTTTCCCAAGTAAACCGGAAGAAGGGGAAATACACAGGGCGAAAAGAAGGACAGCACACCGGCCAGAAAAACAGCCCCTGCAAATAAATTATTAATTCCTTCCTGCATAAAGCACATCCTTTCATTAATAGATAAAAATAAATATGAGAATCTATATCATATTCACTTTTATCTATATAATATTTTATCTTTCTTCAAATTGCAATATTTTATCTATACGCCTTCACAACACTTTTATGCTTTTTATATATGAATAAAAATCGATTTAATAATCAGAAACGGAATATTCAGCAAAATATCGGTTAATCACCGCCCGCCTTGAATATCGTTCCCGACGGGTATACCGCTTAGTGTCATCAGGGCTATGCAGAGGACAGCATCTGTATTTATGACCCTCTCCTTGCCTGTCATCCTTGCAAAAGCAAAGCAGGAATAACTGTTCCGTATAGGCAGTCGATTTATCGAATTCAGATAGTCAATCGCTATTAGCAGCTAGCAATTAGCAGCTAGAAGCTAGAAGCTAAGAGTGGCAGCGAAGGATCTGTTACCGTGGTGAGGGAAGCCGTAAGCTTGTCACCAGAGGCATAGATTCTTCACTCTGTGTCACTGTCCCGTTTCCCATCTTTCCCACACAGCATTCTTACCTCCGTTCTGAATGACGATTTTGGGAAAGCACGTCACTAACGATGAGGAACGGAAAACGTCATGATGACGGAGAACGAAAGGCGTCATCCAAAGCGAATGCTAAGGATCTATACCTGTGGTGAGGAAAATTGGTAAGGCGTCATCCTGAACGAATGTGAAGGATCTGTTACCGTGGTGAGGAAAGCCAGTAAAATATCATCAGAGTAATAGATTCTTCACTTCGTGCCACTGTCCCGTTTCCCATCTTTCCCACACAGCATTCTTACCTCCGTTCTGAATGACGATTTTGGGAAAGCACGTCACTAACGATAGGGAACGGAAAACGTCATGATGACGGAGAACGAAAGGCGTCATCCAGAGCGGCAGCGAAGGATCTGTTACCATGGTGAGGAAAACCGGTAAGGCGTCACCAGAGTCATAGATTCTTCACTCCGTGTCACTGTCCCGTTTCCCGTCTTTCCCACAAAGCATTCTTACCTCCATCCTAAATGACATTTTACGGAAAAGTGAATCTTTTCTGTTTTTTTATTAGCTGATTTCCAGCTTCCGCCAATCATCCAAAGCGTCAGCAAAGGAACTATCACGCTAAAGCTTTGAGGACAAAAAGAGCGGCGCCCCGTCACTCCAACCGTCCCATTTCCCAATTCCTTTTCAAAATTTACACAGCAAAAAACGCCCCCGTAAAGGAGCGTTTTCGTTTTAATTCAACCAGACGAATCAGTTATACTGATCAGCCTCCGAACTGTGCCAGCATGGTGCCTGCTGCTACGGCAGTGCCGATTACGCCTGCTACGTTCGGGCCCATGGCCTGCATCAGCAGATAGTTGGACGGGTTGTCTTTCAATCCTACCACCTGGGATACACGCGCTGCCATCGGTACAGCTGATACGCCTGCCGATCCGATGAGCGGATTGATCTTGTTGCCCGAAGCAATTCTCATGATCTGTCCGAAGAGGACGCCGCCTGCCGTGCCTGCCGCAAAGGCAACTAAACCAAGGCAGATGATTTCAATCGTTTCCAGACGGAGGAATTTGTCGCCGGACATCGTCAAGCCTGTGCCTGTCGCCAGGAAAATGGTGACGATATTGATCAGCGCATTCTGCGCGGTATCGGACAGTCTTGCCGTTACGCCGGATACTTCAAAAAGATTACCGAGGCACAGGCAGCCCATCAGTGCCGCTACCGGAGGCAGAAGCAGGGATACGACGATGGCTACGACGATCGGGAATACCACCTTTTCAAAGTGGCTTACCGGACGAAGGTTGACCATCTTGATCTTTCTCTGTTCCTTGGTCGTAAACATTTTCATGATTGGCGGCTGGATGAGCGGAACCAGGGACATGTAACTGTATGCCGCCACGGCAATAGCGCCTAAAAGATGCGGTGCCAGTTTGGATGTCAGGTAAATCGCAGTTGGGCCGTCAGCACCGCCAATGATGCCGATGGATGCCGCTTCCTGTACATTGAAGCCGAGGAGCATAGCGCCTGCCAGCGCAACGAATACGCCGATCTGGGCAGCTGCGCCGAGAAGCATAGTCTTTGGGTTTGCAATAAGGGGACCAAAGTCGGTCATCGCACCTACCCCCATGAAAATAAGGGGCGGGAAAATTTCATACTTGATCCCAAATCCAATGGCCATCATGACGCCCATTTCATCATTGAATCCGGTATTCGGGAAGTTGGCCATGATGCAGCCGAACGCGATTGGGAGAAGCAGCAAAGGTTCATATTCCTTTGCAATTGATAAATAAAGTAAAACAAGTCCTACTAAAATCATGACACAGTTTTCCCAGGTCAGCGCGGCAAAGCCGGAATCTGTCCATACGGAAACAAGTGCTCTCATAAAACCATCCATTTTATACCTCCTATTAGGTTAATCATATTTAATTTATTCTTATTTTTTCTTTTTTGTCGGGTCAACGACATGGATCAATTCAATAACGAAAGCCAGAAAAATAAGAACGGCAAATACGATAACCATGTTAGTGATACAAATGGAAAGTGGGCCCGGAGTATCCATGAATAAAATCCACCTTTCTCTTCTCATATCCGTTTATACGAATACAAATAGATAAAATTAATCAAATTTCTACTTTCAGTATGTAGACGGACAATAAGATTATGCTGGGAAAAACGGCCAGAAGATCGGAATAATGATAACCGACGCAATGAAAGTAACAATGCAGAGCGGAAGACCGACCTTCACATAGTCATTAAACGTAAAACCGCCAGGTCCCAGTACAAGAGTATTCGGAGGCGTTGCCATCGGTGTGGCAAATGCCATAGACGCTGCGATACCGATAGCCATCAGAACCGGTTTCGGGTCAGCACCGATGGACTGGGCAATGGAAATACCGATCGGTGCCAAAAGAGCTGCCGCAGCTGTGTTGGACATGAACTGGGTCAACACATTGGAAATTAGGTACAACACTGCGCACAAAACGACCGCATTCGGATGTTCACCCATTGAACCAACAACCGTATCGGCAATCAATTTTCCTGCTCCAGTTTTTTCCATAGCGGTGGCTACGGAGAGCATACCAGCAAACAGAAAGATCGTTACCCAGTCAATACCTGCATAGGCTTCTTTTTCTTTCAGGCAGCCTGTGATAACGCAGAGGATAGCCCCGGTTACCGCCGCGGTCTGCAGTGGCAAAGTCTTCAAATCCAGAGCCATGCAAATAACTACACCAATCATGATCAGTCCTGAAATCCACATCTTTGTGGTGCTCTTCGGTTCGCTGTCTTCGCCAGAAGCACCCGCTTCTTCGGCAGCAGCCCTGATAGCTTCTTCATCCATTTCTCCGGCAGCATTTGCAGGAAGCAGGTGACGGCCGATAAACAGGGTAAAGAAGAAGACAATAATAGACAGCGGAATGCCGATATAAGCAAATTCGAAGAATCCAAAAGTCGGCAGACCTGCTGCGGACAGAGCGCCTGTGACAATAACGTTTGGCGGGGTACCGATCATGGTGATGGTACCGCCTACATTGGCAGCAATCGCCAGAGGCATCAGCTGACGAGATTGAGAAATTTTGGCTGCCTGGCAGATACCAATAACTACGGGCATAAGACAGGCTACTGTACCCGTATTGGAAGATACAGAAGACAAAATGATGGTAACGAGCATAACTGCGCCCATGAGTGGCACTTCTTTAGTACCCGCTTTTTTGACTACACCAAGACCAATCGCCTGAGCAAGACCAGTTCTGAACATAGCAGCGCCGATAACAAACATACCGCCAAAGAGTACCACGGTGGAGTTGGACAAACCGGCATAAACCTGTTTTGACGGCAGGACGCCCAAAATACCTAATGCAGTACAAGCTGCCATGGCTGTGACTGCTAAGGGAATCAGTTCGGTTACGAACAAGAAGCACGCTACTGCTAGGACGCACAGTGTGACAACGGCTGGATCCATAAAATTCACCTTCCTTAAAAATATCCCACAGCCTGATCGGATTCAGGTGCCTGACACAAATCAGAGTATGGGCATTTCCCGGAAACCTCGGAATTCATAATGATTGTAAATAAAATTAATGCGGTTTTCTCCATGAATTCCTTCTGCCGGAAAACGAACTGTATCCCCTCTTATTTCTCATGACCTCCTTTCTGGACAGTCCCGGGGCAGGACTCGCATTCATACATAGCCGCAAATACATTGCATTCTATGTAAAAGCACCTGTGGCTATTGTAATCAGTCAAATATAAATTTTCAATGAGTCTACAGTTGGAATCGTTTCGCAATGTTTATCATCTCAATATATTTGGTTTATATATTTTATTTATATTTTACATAGAGTATCTTGGAATATCTGTCATTCCGCTTTTAAACAGGAATTATATTTTTTCCGGAAATGCACAATATGTACTACGGTTATCCCTCCCATAATATATAGTCATCTATGTATTTTAATGTAAGTGAACATAAATTATGTCCAGTAGTATTGCTTAGCATTCCCATTTAAGTTTGCCACCTTTTATATTTATCTTTTTAAATATACTTCTGCCTCTTTACTGCAAATATTTCTTTTATAAAATTTTGATTAGAAATAAAACTTCACGCTTCGGAAGATACTTTCCGTTTCTTATCGGAAGAAAATACCCCGCAATAGAAAAACGCCCCATAAAGGAGCGTTTTCGTTTTAATTCAACCAGACGAATCAGTTATACTGATCAGCCTCCGAACTGTGCCAGCATGGTGCCTGCTGCTACGGCAGTGCCGATTACGCCTGCTACGTTCGGGCCCATGGCCTGCATCAGCAGATAGTTGGACGGGTTGTCTTTCAATCCTACCACCTGGGATACACGCGCTGCCATCGGTACAGCTGATACGCCTGCCGATCCGATGAGCGGATTGATCTTGTTGCCCGAAGCAATTCTCATGATCTGTCCGAAGAGGACGCCGCCTGCCGTGCCTGCCGCAAAGGCAACTAAACCAAGGCAGATGATTTCAATCGTTTCCAGACGGAGGAATTTGTCGCCGGACATCGTCAAGCCTGTGCCTGTCGCCAGGAAGATGGTAACGATATTGATCAGCGCATTCTGCGCGGTGTCGGAAAGTCTTGCCGTTACGCCGGATACTTCGAACAGGTTGCCCATGCACAGGCAGCCCATCAGTGCCGCTACCGGAGGCAGAAGCAGGGATACCACGATGGCTACGACGATCGGGAATACCACCTTTTCAAAGTGGCTTACCGGACGAAGGTTGACCATTTTGATCTTTCTCTGTTCCTTGGTCGTCATCAGCTTCATAATCGGGGGCTGGATAAGCGGAACCAGGGACATGTAGCTGTATGCCGCCACGGCAATAGCGCCTAAGAGATCAGGTGCCAGCTTGGATGCCAGATAAATCGCGGTCGGGCCGTCAGCACCGCCGATGATACCGATGGATGCCGCCTGCTGTACATTGAAGCCGAGGAGCATAGCGCCTGCCAATGCAACGAATACGCCGATCTGGGCAGCTGCACCGAGAAGCATGGTCTTCGGGTTTGCGATAAGGGGACCGAAGTCGGTCATCGCGCCTACCCCCATGAAAATAAGGGGCGGGAAAATTTCATACTTGATCCCAAATCCAATGGCCATCATGACGCCCATTTCATCATTGAATCCGGTATTCGGGAAGTTGGCCATGATGCAGCCGAACGCGATTGGGAGAAGCAGCAAAGGTTCATATTCCTTTGCAATTGATAAATAAAGTAAAACAAGTCCTACTAAAATCATGACACAGTTTTCCCAGGTCAGCGCGGCAAAGCCGGAATCTGTCCATACGGAAACAAGTGCTCTCATAAAACCATCCATTATTGTACCTCCTATACGGTATTTGTATTCACTAAGCTCTTACTTCTTATTTCTTTTTCTTGGTCGGATCCACCACGTGGATCAGTTCGATGACAAAAGCCAGAAAAATAAGAACACCAAATACGATAACCATGTTAGTGATACAAATGGAAAGTGGGCCTGGAGTATCCATGAATAAAATCCACCTTTCTAAATAGGAAGATGTGTCCTCCCCGGTTCACCCGAAGAGAACACTCCCCTGTAAAACCTATTGATTTGTGACCATAATTTTAGAACGGCCAGAAAATCGGAATGATGATAACGCAGGCTACCAAGGAAATCAGGCACATCGGAACGCCGACCTTGACATAGTCATTGAAGGAGAATCCGCCCGGTCCCAGTACGAGGGTGTTCGGAGGCGTTGCCATCGGTGTGGCAAATGCCATGGAAGCCGCGATACCAAGCGCCATCAGAACCGGTTTCGGGTCAGCGCCTACAGACTGGGCGATGGAAATACCAATCGGTGCCAGGAGCGCTGCCGATGCCGTGTTGGACATGAACTGGGTCAGTACGTTGGAAATGAGGAACAGCACCGCTGTCAGCACATAGGGGTTCGGATTGTCACCCATCATACTTACAACAGCGTCAGCAATCATTTTCCCTGCGCCTGTCTTTTCCATAGCAGTAGCCACGGAAAGCATGCCGGCGAAGAGGAAAATGGTTACCCAGTCAATCCCCGCATAAGCTTCTTTTTCTTTCAGGCAGCCTGTAATGACGCAGAGAATGGCACCGGTTACCGCCGCGGTGTGCAGCGGCAGATTCTTCAGCCCCAGAGCCATGCAGGCTACTACGCCCAGAAGGATGATGCCGGAAATCCACATCTTTGTTTTGCTCTTCGGAGCACTGTCGCCGGAAGCGCCTGCTTCTTCAGCTGCCGCTTTTACCGCTTCCTCATCCATTTCACCGGCCTGCTTATCAGGAATGAAATGACGGCCGATAAACAGTGTGTATACAAGAATGATAATAGACAGCGGAATGCCGATATAAGCAAATTCGAAGAATCCGAAAGTCGGCAGACCTGCTGCGGACAGAGCACCTGTGACGATAACGTTTGGCGGGGTACCGATCATGGTGATGGTGCCGCCTACGTTGGCAGCAATTGCCAGAGGCATGAGTTCTTTCGATGGAGAAATTTTAGCTGCCTGGCAGATACCGATAATAACCGGCATGAGGCAGGCTACTGTACCCGTATTGGAAGATACAGAAGAAAGAACGATGGTAACGAGCATGATTGCCGCCATGAGCGGAACCTGGTTGGTGCCCGCTTTCTTGACTACGGCGATGCCGATCGCTTCCGCAAGACCTGTTTTAAACATAGCGGCGCCGATAACGAACATACCGCCGAAGAGAACTACGGTAGAATTGGACAAACCGGCATAAACCTGCTTTGACGGCAGGACGCCCAAAATACCTAATGCAGTACAAGCTGCCATAGCTGTGACTGCCAGCGGGATCAGTTCGGTAACGAACAGAAATGCCGCAACAGCGAGGACACACAGCGTGATAACGGCTGGATCCATAATTTCACCTTCCTTATAAAACCTCCCATAATCTGATTTGAAACAGGTGTATTTTCAAATCAAATCATGAATATTTTCCGGAAGACAATTCATATTTAATTGTTAAAAAAATGAATGCTGTTTACTTTATGAATTTGCCTTACGAAAAAATAAATAACAGCCTCCCTTTTACTCCACAGGCCTCCTTTCAAAACAGCCCCGGGACAGGACTTACACAAAATGCATAGTATACAATGTATATGCCATTGCATACTGTTTGCATCAACACCTTGCCTGTATTGTATCTTTTATCCTCTTAACTTTCAACGATTTAGGAGATGGAAATATTTTGCATTATTTATATCTTAGACGTTTTTACTTTATATATTTTATTTTTAGTTTATTATAAAGGGAATTTATCGTCTGATAAACCATACAAATTTAATTTTCACTTTCTGCATTTTTATTGCATAGCATACAATGAATATATCTGATAATACATAGTACTTTATCTATTCCCGGCTGCGGCAAATGCATATTATTTACAATAGTACACTATGTAAATAATTTTACTGTTTTTTCTTTCCGTCCAGTCATGTCCAAATACTTAAATTATGTGACTGCATATCATTACTATCCGTTTCTTCCAATCTTCATATTTAACAGATTAGATATACATCGTCTGTCTTATCCATTTATTTCTTTTATAAAAGTTTAGTTAGAAAATAAATCTTTATACGAAAGCAGACATTTCTTGCCCGCTTTACCTGCCTGCTTTGTGAAAATACAAATCGGGGATGTCTCTCCTTTCTTATACCCAGCATTTAATTAAGATTCAATAGAAAAACGCCCCGCAAAGGAGCATTTTCATTTTGATTCAATCAGACTAATCAGCTACTAATCAGCCTCCGAACTGTGCCAGCATGGTGCCTGCCGCTACGGCAGTGCCGATAACCCCTGCTACGTTCGGACCCATCGCCTGCATCAGCAGGTAGTTGGACGGGTTGTCTTTCAATCCTACCACCTGGGATACACGTGCTGCCATCGGTACAGCTGATACGCCTGCCGAACCGATGAGCGGGTTGATCTTGTTCCCTGATGCAATTCTCATGATCTGTCCAAAGAGGACGCCGCCTGCCGTGCCTGCCGCAAAGGCAATCAGACCAAGGCAGATGATTTCAATCGTCTGGATTCTGAGGAATTTGTCACCGGACATCGTCAAGCCTGTGCCTGTCGCCAGGAAGATAGTGACGATATTGATCAGCGCATTCTGCGCGGTGTCGGACAGTCTTGCCGTTACTCCGGAGACTTCAAACAGGTTCCCCATGCACAGGCAGCCCATCAGTGCCGCTACCGGAGGCAGAAGCAGGGATACGACGATGGCTACGACGATCGGGAATACCACCTTTTCAAAGTGGCTTACCGGACGAAGGTTGACCATCTTGATCTTTCTCTGTTCCTTGGTCGTCATCAGCTTCATAATCGGAGGCTGGATGAGCGGAACCAGGGACATGTAGCTGTATGCCGCCACGGCAATAGCACCTAAGAGATCAGGTGCCAGCTTGGACGCCAGATAAATCGCGGTCGGACCGTCAGCACCGCCGATGATGCCGATAGCAGAAGCCTGCTGCACATTGAAGCCGAGCATCATAGCGCCTGCCAGTGCAACGAATACGCCGATCTGGGCAGCTGCGCCGAGAAGCATGGTCTTCGGGTTGGCCAACAGCGGACCGAAGTCGGTCATCGCACCTACCCCCATGAAAATAAGGGGCGGGAAAATTTCATACTTGATCCCAAATCCAATGGCCATCATGACGCCCATTTCATCATTGAATCCGGTATTCGGGAAGTTGGCCATGATGCAGCCGAACGCGATTGGGAGAAGCAGCAAAGGTTCATATTCCTTTGCAATTGATAAATAAAGTAAAACAAGTCCTACTAAAATCATGACACAGTTTTCCCAGGTCAGATTGGAAAATCCGGAATCTGTCCATACGGAAATGAGTGCTCTCATAAAACCATCCATTTTATACCTCCTATAGGTTAATCATATTTAACTTATGCTTATTTCTTCTTTTTTGTCGGGTCAACGATATGAATCAATTCGATGACGAAAGCCAAAAAGATCAAAACACCAAATACGATAACCATATTAGTGAGACAAATGGAAAGTGGGCCTGGAGTATCCATTAATGAAATCCACCTTTCTAAATACAAGTGTCCTTCAGACACTGTGCGGAACAGAATCGTTCCGCAATACACAATCGGTTCTGCTATCCCCAACAAAAGTACGGGGACGGACAGAACACCCGAGCTGCCGAACCATGATTGCCAAATCTTAGAATGGCCAGAAAATCGGAATAATGATTACAGAAGCCACCAGGGAAATCAGGCACATCGGAACGCCGACCTTGACATAGTCATTGAAGGAGAATCCGCCCGGTCCCAGTACGAGGGTGTTCGGAGGCGTTGCCATCGGTGTGGCAAATGCCATGGAAGCCGCGATACCAAGCGCCATCAGAACCGGTTTCGGGTCAGCGCCTACAGACTGGGCGATGGAAATACCAATCGGTGCCAGGAGCGCTGCCGATGCCGTGTTGGACATGAACTGGGTCAGTACGTTGGAAATGAGGAACAGCACCGCTGTCAGCACATAGGGATTCGGATTGTCACCCATCATATTTACAACAGTATCCGCGATCATCTTGCCTGCGCCTGTCTTTTCCATAGCGCTTGCTACGGAAAGCATGCCGGCGAAGAGGAAAATGGTTACCCAGTCAATCCCCGCATAGGCTTCTTTTTCTTTCAGGCAGCCTGTAATGACGCAGAGGATAGCGCCGGTTACCGCCGCGGTGTGCAGCGGCAGCGTCTTCAGCCCCACAGCCGACTTTCG
>OAWJ01000725.1_pt1 | contig 24812 bp, 18 predicted proteins | sample 1517021 | NCBI WGS metagenome assembly OAWJ01 (sample SAMEA2580121, study PRJEB22360) | human gut metagenome | biome: human gut; feature: human-associated habitat; material: faeces | place: Denmark | collected 2008/2010
GGTTCGAGTCCCGTCCATTCCGCCAATTCTTAATACCAATAGGGGCGTAGTTCAATTGGTAGAGCACCGGTCTCCAAAACCGGGTGTTGGGAGTTCGAGTCTCTCCGCCCCTGCCAGAAATCATCCTTAGCGAAAGCTAAGGATTTTTTTTATCTGAAATAACCCTCTCCGAAGTAACTCCTTCTACCGGCATCCTTGCCAGCCATTCATATTAATACACTTCATCCAGCACGTTAATTTTCAATAGATCGCGAATCAACGCATTTTTATCGCTATTTTGTAGCCATATGGCATAAAGCGGCCGTGAAAGTGTTGTGCTATCGACAACGGTATGCAGGCCGCCTTTTTTACGTGCCCAACTGACGGGTAGCCAGGTGCAACCATTAAGCATCGCAATCTGTTGCTGTGCCAGTTCAGCAGAACTGGTTGTCAGAATGGGAACTTCGTCAGCACCGATCAAACCTGCCTCATGCTGTTGAAAATCTGGCCCCCACTCTAGTCGCAGATAGTTAAGATCTCCCTTTAGTTTAGAAGGGGCACTGGTATAAAGCGCTAAAGTGAAATACCCCAGCAACTGACTACAAAATTCGTCCATTTTGGGGGCTTCAGTTGTAATAAGAAGATCAAGCTGGCGTTCATGCAACTGTTTTACCAGAGACTGCCGTTGGGCAATTCGCGCTTCGAACTGTAAGCCTGTATGGGCATCCTGATTTTGATACAAGCGTCCCAGCCACTGATTAAGCATACACTCCCACAGCGAGGCGCTGGCACCGATAGAAAACTCATTATGTCGTGAGGTATGCGCCACCTCCTTGCGGGCGGCCTGCCAGGTGCTCATGAGCGTTTCTGCATAAGGCAGAAGCTTTTCTCCGGCAGCGGTTAAACGGATATTGTTTCTGTGGCGGGTGAAAAGATTCACACCCAGTTGATTTTCCAGTTGTCTGATTCGAAAGCTCACGGCTGATTGGGTCAGATAGAGCGATTCAGCCGCTCGACCAAAGTGACGCGTTCGGCTAACTTCCAGGAAAGTTTTTAACAATTCCGTATCCACAGTGCTCTCCGCAAAATTATTTGTCGTTATGATTTAAATGTTTTGTTTTACACTCTGTCAAGCGTAACTAATACTCCGCGCCATAACTAGCTCGGTCAAAGAATTAGGAGCGTGCAGGATGGCGGAAAGCTTTACGACGACTAATCGATATTTCGACAATAAACATTATCCACGTGGATTCTCTCGTCATGGTGACTTCACCATCAAAGAGGCACAACTGCTTGAGCGTCATGGTTATGCCTTCAATGAGTTGGATCTTGGCAAACGCGAGCCGGTTACCGAGGAAGAGAAACTCTTCGTAGCAGTATGCCGTGGCGAACGTGAACCAGTGACAGAAGCAGAACGCGTGTGGTCCAAGTATATGACGCGTATCAAGCGTCCAAAACGTTTTCACACCCTTTCCGGCGGTAAACCGCAGGTTGAAGGTGCTGAAGACTACACCGATTCTGACGATTAATAAAAAGGGCGAAATGCCCTTTTTTTATGTCAGTAGTTTTTGCAGATGGATGAGCAAACGGTCAATCGCACGATAGCTAACTGCCTCCTGCAAATGCTGACGTGTGATAATGTCAGACTGATCAATATCAGCAATGGTTCGTGCAACTTTCAATAACCGCTGCCAGGCACGAATCGATAACCCCAGATGGATCAGCGTTTCTTCCAGCCACTGCGCATCTTCGCTTTCAAGCTTGCAGAATTGGCGTATTTCCGGATTATCCAGCCAGGCGTTCAGTTTATTCTGCCGCTTAAATTGGCGCTCTCTGGCGGCCATTACACGTTGTTTAACGGTGGTGCTGTTTTCTCCCGGCACTACCGTTTTACTCAAAATGCCGGGGGGCGGTAATGGGATCTCCAGTGAGAGATCGAAGCGGTCGAGAAAGGGCCCCGAGAGCCGGTTGAGATAACGTAATGTCTGTTCTGGTGTGCAGCGGTTATGGTTTCCCTGATAATGTCCGGTAGGGCTGGGATTCATTGCCGCGACAAGCTGGAAACGGGCTGGATAGGTTATTTTTGCTCGTGTGCGTGAAAGATGGATCTGCCCGGATTCAATCGGCTCTCGCAAGGCATCCAGTGTACGCCGTTCAAATTCAGGTAGCTCATCAAGAAAAAGCACGCCGTTATGCGCCAGCGAAATTTCACCTGGCCCTGGAATTGCACCACCGCCCACCATCGCAGTTAACGACGCACTGTGATGAGGTGAGCGGAACGGGCGCTGCCGCCATTGTTTTTGTACTGATTCAGCATTTACCAGACTTAATATCGCAGCGCTCTCCAGTGCCTCTTCATTGCTTAAATCTGGCAAAAGGCCATTAATACGGCTGGCGAGCATTGTTTTACCTGTTCCCGGCGGTCCAATCAGTAAAAGGTTGTGCCCGCCAGCGGCGGTAATTTCCAGTCCTCGCTTTCCTTGCTCCTGACCGACAACATCACTGAGATCATGTTGTAGCGCCCGGGATACTGCATTAGTTGGTTTCGGGTGTTCGAGAGCGTGCTTACCTTCCAGAAACGCGCAGACAGCCTGCAGATGATCGGCTATCAGGCATCCTTCACCGTTAATTAGCCCCACTTCATCTTCGTTATCTTTCGCGACGATAATTTTTCTGCCCGACTTAATAGCTTCAGTTGCACTGGAGATTGCGCCGGGAACGCCACGCAGAGCGCCTGTAAGCGCCAGTTCTCCGACTAATTCATATTCATCTAACTTATTGGCTGTAAGCTGTTCTGAGGCCGCCAGTAACGCAATAGCGATAGGCAAATCATATCGTCCCCCTTCTTTTGGCAGATCGGCTGGAGCAAGGTTGATGGTGATTTTTTTCGCCGGATATTCATATCCGCTATTGATAATGGCGCTGCGCACGCGATCGCGAGCTTCTTTTACCGTTGTTTCTGGTAAGCCCACCATCGTTAAGCCTGGTAGACCTTTACTGATATGTACCTCAACAGTGATTGGGGGCGCATTTACTCCCAGGGCTGCGCGGGTATGAACAATTGACAGTGACATAAGCCCTCCTTGAGTCACCATTATGTGCATAAGATATCGCTGCTGTAGCCCGCTAATTCGTGAATTTTAGTGGCTGATTCCTGTTTATTTGTGCAAGTGAAGTTGAGTTGTTCTGGCGGTGGAATGATGCTCGCAAAAATGCAGCGTGCAAAGGATGAACTACGAGGAAGGGAACAACATTCATACTGAAATTGAATTTTTTTCACTCACTATTTTCTTTTTAAAAAACAACAATTTCTCTTGAAATTATTAAAGACATCATAAAAATCGGCCAAAAAATATCTTGTGCTATTCGCAAAATCTATGGTAACTCTTTAGGCATTCCTTCGAACAAGATGCAAGAAAAGACAAAATGACAGCCCTTCTACGAGTGATTAGCCTGGTCGTGATTAGCGTGGTGGTGATTATTATCCCACCGTGCGGGGCTGCACTTGGACGAGGAAAGGCTTAGAGATCAAGCCTTAACGAACTAAGACCCCCGCACCGAAAGGTCCGGGGGTTTTTTTTGACCTTAAAAACATAACTGAGGAGCAGACAATGAATAACAGCACAAAATTCTGTTTCTCAAGATTCAGGACGGGGAACTAACTATGAATGGCGCACAGTGGGTGGTACATGCGTTGCGGGCACAGGGTGTGAACACCGTTTTCGGTTATCCGGGTGGCGCAATTATGCCGGTTTACGATGCATTGTATGACGGTGGCGTGGAACACTTGCTGTGCCGACACGAGCAAGGTGCAGCAATGGCGGCTATCGGTTATGCCCGTGCTACCGGCAAAACTGGCGTTTGCATCGCCACGTCTGGTCCAGGTGCAACCAACCTGATAACCGGGCTTGCGGACGCGCTGTTAGATTCCATCCCCGTTGTTGCTATCACCGGTCAGGTATCCGCACCGTTTATCGGCACTGACGCATTTCAGGAGGTGGATATTCTGGGGTTGTCGTTAGCCTGCACCAAGCACAGTTTCCTGGTGCAATCACTGGAAGAGTTACCGCGTATCATGGCCGAAGCGTTTGACGTCGCCAGCTCTGGTCGTCCTGGTCCGGTTTTGGTCGATATTCCAAAAGATATCCAGTTAGCCAGCGGCGATCTGGAACCGTGGTTCACCACTGTTGAAAACGAAGTGACTTTCTCACATGCCGAAGTCGAGCAAGCGCGTCAGATGCTGGCAAAAGCGCAAAAACCGATGCTGTACGTTGGCGGTGGCGTGGGCATGGCGCAGGCAGTTTCGGCTTTGCGTGAATTTCTCGCTGCCACAAAAATGCCTGCCACCTGTACGTTGAAAGGGCTGGGCGCAGTAGAAGCAGATTATCCGTACTATCTGGGCATGCTGGGGATGCACGGCACCAAAGCGGCGAACTTCGCAGTGCAGGAGTGCGATCTACTGATCGCCGTGGGCGCACGTTTTGATGACCGGGTGACCGGCAAACTGAACACCTTCGCACCACACGCCAGCGTTATCCATATGGATATCGATCCGGCAGAAATGAACAAGCTGCGTCAGGCACATGTGGCATTACAGGGTGATTTAAATGCTCTGTTACCAGCATTACAGCAGCCGTTAAATATCGATGACTGGCAGCAACACTGCGCGCAACTGCGTGATGAACATGCCTGGCGTTACGACCATCCTGGTGACGCTATCTACGCGCCGTTGTTGTTAAAACAACTGTCGGATCGTAAATCTGCGGATTGCATCGTGACCACAGATGTGGGGCAGCACCAGATGTGGGCTGCCCAGCACATCGTCCACACTCGCCCGGAAAACTTCATCACCTCCAGCGGCTTAGGCACCATGGGTTTCGGTTTACCGGCGGCGGTTGGCGCACAAGTCGCGCGACCGAACGATACTGTCGTCTGTATCTCCGGTGACGGCTCTTTCATGATGAATGTGCAAGAACTGGGCACCGTAAAACGCAAGCAGTTACCGTTGAAAATCGTCTTACTCGATAACCAACGGTTAGGGATGGTTCGACAATGGCAGCAACTGTTTTTCCAGGAACGATACAGCGAAACTACCCTTACCGATAACCCCGATTTCCTCATGTTAGCCAGCGCCTTCGGCATCCCTGGCCAACACATCACCCATAAAGACCAGGTTGAAGCGGCACTCGACACCATGCTGAACAGTGATGGGCCATACCTGCTTCATGTCTCAATCGACGAACTTGAGAACGTCTGGCCGCTGGTGCCGCCTGGTGCCAGTAATTCTGAAATGTTGGAGAAATTATCATGATGCAACATCAGGTCAATGTATCGGCTCCCCTCCATTCCGAAACCTTAAAACCTGGTCATTTTGTGGTGCGTCATCGTGGTTTCCACGTCTGCTCAATGAATATGGCCGCCGCCAGCGATGCACAAAATATAAATATCGAATTGACCGTTGCCAGCCCACGGTCGGTCGACTTACTGTTTAGTCAGTTAAATAAACTGGTGGACGTCGCACACGTTGCTATCTGCCAGAGCACAACCACATCACAACAAATCCGCGCCTGAGCGCAAAAGGAATATAAAAATGACCACGAAGAAAGCTGATTACATTTGGTTCAATGGGGAGATGGTTCGCTGGGAAGACGCGAAGGTGCATGTGATGTCGCACGCGCTGCACTATGGCACTTCGGTTTTTGAAGGCATCCGTTGCTACGACTCGCACAAAGGACCGGTTGTATTCCGCCATCGTGAGCATATGCAGCGTCTGCATGACTCCGCCAAAATCTATCGTTTCCCGGTTTCGCAGAGCATTGATGAGCTGATGGAAGCTTGTCGCGACGTGATCCGCAAAAACAATCTCACCAGCGCCTATATCCGTCCGCTGATTTTCGTCGGTGATGTTGGCATGGGCGTAAACCCGCCAGCGGGATACTCAACCGATGTGATTATCGCCGCTTTCCCGTGGGGGGCGTATCTGGGCGCAGAAGCGCTGGAGCAGGGGATCGATGCGATGGTTTCCTCCTGGAACCGTGCTGCACCAAACACCATCCCAACCGCAGCGAAAGCTGGAGGTAACTACCTCTCTTCCCTGTTGGTGGGTAGCGAAGCGCGCCGCCACGGTTATCAGGAAGGTATCGCATTGGATGTGAATGGTTATATCTCTGAAGGCGCAGGAGAAAACCTGTTTGAAGTGAAAGACGGTGTGCTGTTCACTCCACCGTTCACCTCCTCCGCGCTGCCGGGTATTACCCGTGATGCCATCATCAAACTGGCGAAAGAGCTGGGAATTGAAGTGCATGAACAGGTGCTGTCGCGCGAATCCCTGTACCTGGCGGATGAAGTCTTTATGTCCGGTACGGCGGCAGAAATCACGCCAGTGCGCAGTGTAGATGGTATTCAGGTTGGTGAAGGCCGTTGCGGCCCGGTTACCAAACGCATTCAGCAAGCCTTCTTCGGCCTCTTCACTGGCGAGACCGAAGATAAATGGGGCTGGTTAGATCAAGTTAATCAATAAATACAAAAAATGGGACGGCACGCACCGTCCCATTTACGAGACAGACACTGGGAGTAAATAAAGTATGCCTAAGTACCGTTCCGCCACCACCACTCATGGTCGTAATATGGCGGGTGCTCGTGCGCTGTGGCGCGCCACCGGAATGACCGACGCCGATTTCGGTAAGCCGATTATCGCGGTTGTGAACTCGTTCACCCAATTTGTACCGGGTCACGTCCATCTACGCGATCTCGGTAAACTGGTTGCCGAACAAATTGAAGCGGCTGGCGGCGTTGCCAAAGAGTTCAACACCATTGCGGTGGATGATGGGATCGCTATGGGCCACGGGGGCATGCTTTATTCACTGCCATCTCGCGAACCGATCGCTGAATTCCTTGAATATATGGTCAACGCCCACTGCGCCGACGCCATGGTCTGCATCTCTAACTGCGACAAAATCACCCCGGGGATGCTGATGGCTTCCCTGCGCCTGAATATTCCGGTGATCTTTGTTTCCGGCGGCCCGATGGAGGCCGGGAAAACCAAACTGTCCGATCAGATCATTAAGCTCGATCTGGTTGATGCGATGATCCAGGGCGCAGACCCGAAAGTTTCTGACTCCCAGAGCGATCAGGTTGAACGATCCGCCTGCCCAACCTGCGGTTCCTGCTCCGGGATGTTTACTGCTAACTCAATGAACTGCCTGACCGAAGCGCTGGGCCTGTCGCAGCCGGGCAACGGCTCGCTGCTGGCAACCCACGCTGCTCGCAAGCAACTGTTCCTCAATGCTGGTAAACGCATTGTTGAATTGACCAAACGTTACTACGAACAGGATGATGAAAGCGCACTGCCGCGTAACATCGCCAGTAAGGCGGCGTTTGAAAACGCCATGACGCTGGATATCGCGATGGGCGGCTCTACCAACACCGTTCTCCACCTGCTGGCGGCGGCGCAGGAAGCGGAAATCGACTTCACCATGAGTGATATCGATAAGCTCTCCCGCAAAGTACCGCAGCTGTGTAAAGTTGCGCCGAGCACCCAAAAATACCATATGGAAGATGTTCACCGTGCTGGTGGTGTTATCGGTATTCTCGGCGAGCTGGATCGTGCGGGGTTACTGAACCGTGATGTGAAAAATGTACTTGGCCTGACGTTGCCGCAAACGCTGGAACAATACGACATCATCGTGACCCAGGATGATGCGGTAAAAAATATGTTCCGCGCTGGCCCGGCGGGCATTCGTACTACACAGGCATTCTCGCAGGATTGCCGCTGGGATACGCTGGACGACGATCGCTCCAATGGCTGTATCCGCTCGCTGGAACACGCCTACAGCAAAGACGGCGGCCTGGCGGTGCTCTACGGTAATTTCGCAGAAAACGGCTGCATCGTTAAAACCGCAGGCGTCGATGACAGCATCCTCAAATTCACTGGCCCGGCGAAAGTCTACGAAAGCCAGGACGACGCGGTAGAAGCGATTCTCGGCGGTAAAGTTGTCGCCGGAGATGTGGTAGTAATTCGCTATGAAGGCCCGAAAGGCGGTCCGGGGATGCAGGAAATGCTCTACCCAACCAGTTTCCTGAAATCAATGGGTCTCGGTAAAGCCTGTGCGCTGATCACCGACGGTCGTTTCTCTGGCGGCACCTCTGGTCTTTCCATCGGCCACGTCTCACCGGAAGCGGCAAGTGGCGGCAGCATTGGCCTGATTGAAGATGGTGACCTGATCGCTATCGACATTCCGAACCGTGGCATTCAGTTACAGGTAAGCGATGCCGAACTGGCGGCGCGTCGTGAAGCGCAGGAAGCTCGGGGTGACAAAGCCTGGACGCCGAAAAACCGTGAACGTCAGGTTTCCTTTGCGCTGCGTGCCTACGCCAGCCTGGCAACCAGCGCCGACAAAGGCGCGGTGCGCGATAAATCGAAACTGGGGGGTTAATGATGGCAGACTCACAACCCCTGTCCGGTGCCCCTGAAGGTGCCGAATATTTAAGAGCGGTGCTGCGCGCGCCGGTCTACGAAGCGGCGCAGGTCACGCCGCTACAAAAAATGGAAAAACTCTCGTCGCGTCTCGATAACGTGATTCTGGTGAAACGCGAAGACCGTCAGCCAGTTCATAGCTTTAAGCTGCGCGGCGCATACGCCATGATGGCGGGCCTGACGGAAGAACAGAAAGCGCACGGCGTGATCACCGCTTCTGCGGGTAACCACGCGCAGGGCGTCGCGTTTTCTTCCGCACGGTTAGGCGTGAAGGCACTGATCGTCATGCCAACCGCCACCGCCGATATCAAAGTCGACGCGGTGCGCGGCTTCGGCGGCGAAGTGCTTCTTCACGGCGCGAACTTTGATGAAGCAAAAGCGAAAGCGATCGAACTGTCACAGCAGCAGGGCTTCACCTGGGTGCCGCCGTTCGACCATCCGATGGTGATCGCCGGGCAAGGCACGCTGGCGCTGGAACTGCTCCAGCAGGACGCCCATCTCGACCGCGTATTTGTGCCAGTCGGCGGCGGCGGTCTGGCGGCGGGCGTGGCGGTACTGATCAAACAACTGATGCCGCAAATCAAAGTGATTGCCGTGGAAGCGGAAGACTCCGCCTGCCTGAAAGCGGCGCTGGATGCAGGTCATCCGGTTGATCTGCCACGCGTGGGGCTGTTTGCCGAAGGTGTTGCGGTGAAACGCATCGGCGACGAAACCTTCCGTTTATGCCAGGAGTATCTCGACGACATCATCACCGTCGATAGCGATGCCATATGTGCGGCGATGAAAGACCTGTTCGAAGATGTGCGCGCGGTAGCGGAACCCTCTGGCGCGCTGGCACTGGCGGGAATGAAAAAATATATCGCCCAGCACAACATTCGCGGTGAGCGGCTGGCGCATATTCTTTCTGGTGCTAACGTGAACTTTCACGGCCTGCGCTACGTCTCGGAACGTTGCGAACTGGGCGAACAGCGTGAAGCGTTGCTGGCGGTAACCATCCCGGAAGAGAAGGGCAGCTTCCTGAAGTTCTGCCAGCTGCTTGGCGGGCGCTCGGTCACCGAGTTCAACTACCGTTTTGCCGATGCCAAAAACGCCTGCATTTTTGTTGGTGTGCGCCTGAGCCGTGGTCTCGAAGAGCGCAAAGAAATTTTGCAGATGCTCAACGATGGCGGCTACAGCGTAGTGGATCTCTCCGACGACGAAATGGCGAAGCTGCATGTGCGCTATATGGTCGGCGGGCGTCCGTCGCATCCGTTGCAGGAACGCCTCTACAGCTTCGAATTCCCGGAATCGCCGGGCGCGCTGTTGCGCTTCCTCAACACGCTGGGTACGCACTGGAACATTTCTTTGTTCCACTATCGCAGCCATGGCACCGACTACGGGCGCGTACTGGCGGCGTTCGAACTTGGCGACCATGAACCGGATTTCGAAACCCGGTTGAATGAGTTGGGTTACGATTGCCACGACGAAACCAATAACCCGGCGTTCAGGTTCTTTTTGGCGGGTTAATGGTTCGGCAAAATCTTCCAGAACGCCTCAATCAGCGGCTCATGCAGCCGCTTTTTCTGCGCACAGACGCCCAGTTCAAAAGGTGTTTTCTCATCACTGCGCTCTAAAATCATCACGCGGTTACGCACTGGTTCCGGGCTGTTTTCCAGCACCACTTCCGGCAACAAGGCCACGCCACAGCCGAGCGCTACCATCGACACCATCGCTTCATGCCCGCCGACCGTGGCGTAAATCATCGGGTTGCTGATTTTGTTGCGTCGAAACCACAGTTCAATGCGCCGGCGCACCGGTCCCTGATCGGCCATGATAAACGGCACTGTAGACCAGTCCGGCTTCTCTGCCGAAACTTGGTTACGCACCGGGCAGGGTAGCGCGGGGGCAATCAGCACTACTGCCAGATTCTCCAGCATCGAAAACGCCACTGCGCCGGGCAGAGTCTCCGGTTTCCCGGCAATCGCCAGATCCGCTTCGCCAGTGACTACCTTTTCCATCGCATCTGCCGCATCACCAGTCGTGAGTTTAATCTCCACCGACGGGTGTTCCGCGCGGAAGCGATCGAGAATCGGCGGCAGATGGCTGTAGGCAGCGGTCACCGAGCAGAAGATATGTAATTCGCCAGAGAGCGACGGTCCTTGCTGATCGATGGTGTGGCGCAGCTGTTGATACTGCAACAGCGTTTGCTGGGCGAAAACGCGCAGTTCTTCGCCTGCTTCGGTTAGCGTTACCGTGCGGTTATCGCGCACAAACAGCGGCTGACCGAGATCGTCTTCCAGGCGCTGAATCTGCCGAGAGAGCGTGGACGGGCTAACGTGCATTGCCCGCGCGCTGCGGCCAAAATGGCGGCTTTCCGCCAGATGCAGGAAGGTTTTCAGATCGCGTAAATCCAATGGCGCAGCCCTTAATGTTGACGTTGCAGAAATTGCAATGTGACGTTGTGAATATATCAATTTCCGCAATAAATTTCCTGTCATATAGTGAATTCAATCTCGCAAACGCGAACCGAACAATAAGAAGCACAACATCACGAGGAATCACCATGGCTAACTACTTCAATACACTGAATCTGCGCCAGCAGTTGGCACAGCTGGGCAAATGTCGCTTTATGGGGCGCGATGAATTCGCCGATGGCGCGAGCTACCTTCAGGGTAAAAAAGTAGTCATCGTCGGCTGTGGTGCACAGGGTCTGAACCAGGGCCTGAACATGCGTGATTCTGGTCTCGATATCTCCTACGCTCTGCGTAAAGAAGCGATTGCCGAGAAGCGCGCATCCTGGCGTAAAGCGACCGAAAACGGCTTCAAAGTTGGCACTTACGAAGAACTGATCCCGCAGGCGGATCTGGTGGTTAACCTGACGCCAGACAAGCAGCACTCTGACGTAGTGCGTTCCGTTCAGCCGCTGATGAAAGACGGCGCGGCGCTGGGCTACTCTCATGGTTTCAATATCGTAGAAGTGGGTGAGCAGATCCGTAAAGACATCACCGTCGTAATGGTTGCGCCGAAATGCCCTGGCACCGAAGTACGTGAAGAGTACAAACGTGGATTCGGCGTACCGACGCTGATTGCCGTTCACCCGGAAAACGATCCGAAAGGCGAAGGCATGGCGATCGCTAAAGCATGGGCGGCTGCAACCGGCGGTCACCGTGCGGGCGTTCTGGAATCCTCTTTCGTTGCGGAAGTGAAATCTGACCTGATGGGCGAGCAAACCATCCTGTGCGGTATGTTGCAAGCTGGTTCTCTGCTGTGCTTCGACAAGCTGGTGGAAGAAGGCACCGATCCGGCATACGCAGAAAAACTGATTCAGTTCGGTTGGGAAACCATCACCGAAGCGCTGAAACAGGGCGGCATCACCCTGATGATGGACCGTCTTTCTAACCCGGCGAAACTGCGTGCTTACGCGCTCTCTGAGCAATTGAAAGAGATCATGGCGCCGCTGTTCCAGAAACATATGGACGACATCATCTCCGGCGAATTCTCCTCCGGCATGATGGCTGACTGGGCCAACGACGATAAGAAACTGCTGACCTGGCGTGAAGAGACTGGCAAAACCGCATTCGAAACCGCGCCGCAGTATGAAGGCAAAATCGGCGAACAGGAGTACTTCGATAAAGGCGTACTGATGATCGCGATGGTAAAAGCAGGCGTTGAGTTGGCGTTTGAAACCATGGTTGATTCCGGCATCATCGAAGAATCTGCTTACTATGAATCACTGCACGAACTGCCGCTGATTGCCAACACCATCGCCCGTAAGCGTCTGTACGAAATGAACGTGGTTATCTCCGATACTGCCGAGTACGGTAACTATCTGTTCTCTTACGCTTGTGTGCCGCTGCTGAAACCGTTTATGGCAGAGCTGCAACCGGGCGACCTGGGTAAAGCTATTCCGGAAGGTGCGGTAGATAACGCGCAACTGCGTGATGTAAATGAAGCGATTCGCAGCCATGCGATTGAGCAGGTAGGTAAGAAACTGCGCGGCTATATGACGGATATGAAACGTATTGCTGTTGCGGGTTAATAGCGATTCAGAGTTCAAGGCCTTCTCCCGGAGAAGGCCTTGCTGTTAGTTACGGTACAGCACCTTAATGATGTGGTAACCGAACTGGGTATGCAGCGGGCCGGTTGGCTCCAGTACCGGACAAGAGAAAACCACTTTATCGAACGCCGGAACCATTTGACCCTGGCGGAATTCACCCAAATCACCGCCGCGTTTGCCTGACGGGCAAATGGAGTGTTTCTTCGCCAGCTTGCCGAAATCGGCACCATTCTTGATCTGCTCGAGAAGATCCAGAGCCAGTTTCTCTTCTTTTACAAGGATATGCAGTGCTGCTGCTGTTTTTGCCATGATCGTGCCTTGAGTGGTAAGGATGAGGCTGGCTATACTACCACGCTGTTATTTTCCCCTCCCGACTTTCATTGAGCGATTTTCCTATGCGTCTAAACCCCGGCCAACAACAAGCTGTCGAATTCGTTACCGGCCCCTGCCTGGTGCTGGCGGGTGCGGGTTCCGGTAAGACGCGAGTGATCACCAATAAAATCGCTCACCTGATTCGCGGTTGCGGTTATCAGGCGCGGCATATTGCGGCAGTCACCTTTACCAACAAAGCGGCGCGCGAGATGAAAGAGCGTGTGGCGCAGACGCTGGGGCGCAAAGAGGCGCGAGGGTTGATGATCTCCACCTTCCACACGCTTGGGCTGGATATTATCAAGCGCGAATATGCGGCGTTGGGGATGAAGTCTAACTTTTCGCTGTTTGACGATACCGATCAGCTTGCTTTGCTTAAAGAGTTGACCGAGGGGCTGATTGAAGATGACAAAGTTCTCCTGCAACAGCTAATTTCGACCATCTCCAACTGGAAGAACGATCTCAAAACACCGGCGCAGGCGGCGGCAGAGGCAAAGGGCGAGCGGGACCGTATTTTTGCCCATTGTTATGGGCTGTATGATGCACACCTGAAAGCCTGTAACGTTCTCGACTTCGATGATCTGATTTTATTGCCAACGTTGCTGCTGCAACGCAATGAAGAAGTCCGCGAGCGCTGGCAGAACAAAATTCGCTATCTGCTGGTGGATGAGTATCAGGACACCAACACCAGCCAGTATGAACTGGTGAAACTGCTGGTGGGCAGCCGCGCGCGCTTTACCGTGGTGGGTGACGATGACCAGTCGATCTACTCCTGGCGCGGCGCACGTCCGCAGAATCTGGTGCTGCTGAGCCAGGATTTTCCGGCGCTGAAGGTGATTAAGCTTGAGCAGAACTACCGCTCTTCCGGACGTATTTTGAAAGCGGCGAACATCCTGATCGCCAATAACCCGCACGTCTTTGAAAAGCGTCTGTTCTCCGAACTGGGTTACGGCACAGAGCTAAAAGTTTTAAGCGCGAATAACGAGGAACATGAAGCCGAGCGCGTCACCGGCGAGCTGATCGCCCATCACTTCGTCAATAAAACGCAGTACAAAGATTACGCCATTCTTTATCGCGGCAACCATCAGTCGCGGGTATTTGAAAAATTCCTGATGCAAAACCGCATCCCGTACAAAATATCTGGCGGTACGTCGTTTTTCTCTCGTCCTGAAATCAAGGACTTGCTGGCTTATCTGCGCGTGCTGACTAACCCGGACGATGACAGCGCATTTCTGCGTATCGTTAACACGCCGAAGCGAGAGATTGGCCCGGCGACGCTGAAAAAGCTAGGTGAATGGGCGATGACGCGCAATAAAAGCATGTTTACCGCCAGCTTTGATATGGGCCTGAGTCAGACCCTGAGCGGACGTGGTTATGAAGCATTGACCCGCTTCACTCACTGGTTGGCGGAAATCCAGCGTCTGGCGGAGCGGGAGCCGATTGCCGCGGTGCGTGATCTGATCCACGGCATGGATTATGAATCCTGGCTGTACGAAACATCGCCCAGCCCGAAAGCCGCCGAAATGCGCATGAAGAACGTCAACCAACTGTTTAGCTGGATGACGGAGATGCTCGAAGGCAGCGAACTGGATGAGCCGATGACGCTCACCCAGGTGGTGACGCGCTTTACTTTGCGCGACATGATGGAGCGCGGCGAGAGCGAGGAAGAGCTGGATCAGGTGCAACTGATGACTCTGCACGCGTCGAAAGGGCTGGAGTTTCCCTATGTCTACATGGTTGGTATGGAAGAAGGGTTTTTGCCCCACCAGAGCAGCATCGATGAAGACAATATTGATGAGGAGCGGCGGCTGGCCTATGTCGGCATTACCCGCGCCCAGAAGGAATTGACCTTTACGCTGTGTAAAGAACGCCGTCAGTACGGCGAACTGGTGCGCCCGGAGCCGAGCCGCTTCCTGCTGGAGCTGCCGCAGGATGATTTGATTTGGGAACAGGAGCGCAAAGTGGTCAGCGCCGAAGAACGGATGCAGAAAGGGCAAAGCCATCTGGCGAATCTGAAAGCGATGATGGCGGCAAAACGAGGGAAATAATCAAGGCCGGAAAAGATGTGTCAGCATCGCATCCGGCACTTACTCATTAATGCACTTCCAGCGGCCAGTGGACATAGCTCTGCCACTGGCTTTCCTGATCAATAATCTCTTTACCCAGCGGATGTTGGGTTAGCCAACCTTGCGGAAGCGTCAAGGTCAACAGTTCATGGTTAGCCTGTAATGTCATCTCTGGCACGAGATCGTCACGGCGACGGCTGGCAAAAATGATAGCCAGGCGGAGTAAACGGCAGAGTTGTTCTGCGACGCGCGGTGGTACGGCATTTTGCTGATGCAGCGATGAGAGATCGACCGGATTAGTCTGGTTGAGCAGTAGCGTCGCCAGCAGTTTTTTCTGTGCGGGGGTAAAACCGGGAAGATCTAGGTTACGCACCAGATAAGCAGCGTGTTGCGGCGCTTGTTTGAAGTCAACGCTCAGGCCGATTTCATGAAGCTGACAGGCGCTGATGAGCAAATCGCGGCTTATTGCTTCAAGATGCCATTCATTTTCCACCTGATCGAAGAAGTTAGCCGCAACCTTGGCTACGCGCTGTGCCTGATCAATATCGATCATAAAGCGGCGCTGAATATTACGCAGCGTACGGCTGCGAATATCCTGCTCGACGGTAAGATGCAACATACCGTAGACCAGGCCTTCACGCAGCGCACCGCCCGCCAGGGTCATACACTGAATATTCAGTTCGGTAAAAATGGCTATCAGGATCGCCAGACCACTCGGGAACACTAACGCACGTTCCAGCGTCAGCCCGTCAATCTCTAGCTCTTCCAGCCGACCGCAATGAATGGCGCGTTGTTTCAGTTGCTGCAACTTTTCCAGGGTAATGCGTTCATCCATCCCCTGTGCCATCATGATTTCCTGTAACGCCTGCACGGTGCCGGAAGCGCCAACGCACACTTTCCAGCCGTGATACCGTAATTCATCGGCAACCGGACGTAACACTTCGCGTGCCGCTTTTTCTGCAGCATCAAAATTTTCCTGCCCCAGATTACGATCGGCAAAATAGCGTTCCAGCCAGGTAACGCAGCCCATCGACAGGCTGAACAAAGAGGTGGTTTGTGCACCCGTGCCGGTTACCAGTTCAGTACTGGCTCCGCCGATATCCACCACCAGGCGCTGATCGGCACCGCCAGTGGTGTGAGCAACGCCCTGATAAATCAGACGCGCTTCCTCTTCACCGCTGATCACCTGTACCGGACAACCGAGGATTTCCTGCGCTTTGGCAATAAAATCACCCGCATTGACGGCAAGTCGTAATGTCGCCGTAGCGACAACGCGAATTTGCGAGGGAGGGATATCTTGCAGACGTTCAGCAAACAGGCGCAGACATTGCCAACCGCGCTCCATTGCTTCATTAGACAGGGCATTTTCGCTATTCAGGCCGGCAGCCAGACGCACTTTGCGTTTTATTCGCGTCAGCGTCTGGATGCTTCCAGCCACCTCGCGCACAACCAGCATATGAAAACTATTCGAACCGAGATCAATGGCTGCATACAGCGACGAGGTGGAACCCATACTCTTCATCCTTCAATCTGTCTCTGCGTTGGCTGCATTCCTTCACCTGAATCACTTACGACAGTAAGCGCATCGGGATTCATTCTCTTGCCATCTTGATACAGCTTGAGTGATTTGGAGTATGACATTTTTTCTTTAACCTGAACGACGACGATTACGCGGAGCGCCAGTACGACGCGGACCATTGCCTGTGCGCGGGCGCGTGAGGCGCAGCGGTTTTGGCAGATCGGTCATCAATGCGTCCGGATTGTATTTACTTACCGGAATTGAGTGACCAATATAGGTCTCAATAGCAGGCAAATTCAATGCATACTCTTCACACGCCAGGCTAATAGAGTGACCGCTTGCGCCTGCGCGACCTGTTCGACCAATACGGTGAACGTAATCTTCACAGTCATCGGGTAAATCGTAGTTAAAGACGTGTGTCACAGCAGGAATATGCAAACCACGCGCGGCAACGTCGGTGGCAACCAGAATATCCAGATCCCCACGGGTAAATTCATCAAGAATACGCAGACGTTTTTTCTGCGCGACATCGCCTGTCAATAAACCGACACGATGACCATCTGCCGCCAGGTGGCCCCAGATCTCTTCACAACGGTGTTTGGTGTTGGCGAAAATAATCGCTCTGTCTGGCCACTCTTCTTCGATCAGCGTTTGCAGCAAACGCATTTTTTCTTCGTTAGAAGGGTAGAAAAGCTCTTCTTTAATACGATGGCCCGTTTTCTGTTCCGGTTCCACTTCAATATATTCGGCATTGTTCATCTGCTCGAACGCCAGTTCACGTACCCGGTACGAAAGCGTGGCGGAGAACAGCATGTTGAGGCGCTGGTTTGCAGGCGGCATACGGCGGAACAGCCAGCGGATATCTTTAATAAAGCCCAGATCGTACATGCGATCGGCTTCGTCCAGTACCACCACCTGAATGGCACCGAGGTTAATGTGGTTCTGCTTGGCGTAGTCAATTAAACGACCCGTGGTGCCAATCAGAATGTCAACGCCGCTTTCCAGCACTTTCAGCTGTTTGTCGTAGCCATCACCACCGTAAGCCAGACCCAGCTTCAGGCCAGTAGCTTCCGCCAGTGGTTCCGCGTCGGCATGGATCTGCACGGCAAGTTCACGCGTCGGTGCCATAATTAAGGCACGCGGTTGATTCACCTTGCGATCGGCAATCGCGGGATGAGAGAGAAGATAATGAAACGTTGACGTAAGAAACGCCATCGTTTTCCCGGTACCGGTTTGCGCCTGCCCGGCTACGTCACGACCCGCCAGCGTCAGCGGAAGGGCCAGTGCCTGAATGGGCGTACAGTTATGAAACCCTTTTTTTTCAAGGGCTTCTACAACCTTCGGATGCAGGGCGAAGTCGGAAAACTTCTGTTCTGTTAAATGTGTTTTGCTCATAGTGTGGTAGAATATCAGCTTACTATTGCTTTACGAAAGCGTATCCGGTGAAATAAAGTCAACCTTTAGTTGGTTAATGTTACACCAACAACGAAACCAACACGCCAGGCTTATTCCTGTGGAGTTATATATGAGCGATAAAATTATTCACCTGACTGACGACAGTTTTGACACGGATGTACTCAAAGCGGACGGGGCGATCCTCGTCGATTTCTGGGCAGAGTGGTGCGGTCCGTGCAAAATGATCGCCCCGATTCTGGATGAAATCGCTGACGAATATCAGGGCAAACTGACCGTTGCAAAACTGAACATCGATCAAAACCCTGGCACTGCGCCGAAATATGGCATCCGTGGTATCCCGACTCTGCTGCTGTTCAAAAACGGTGAAGTGGCGGCAACCAAAGTGGGCGCACTGTCTAAAGGTCAGTTGAAAGAGTTCCTCGACGCTAACCTGGCGTAAGGGAATTTCATGTTCGGGTGCCCCGTCGCTAAAAACTGGACGCCCGGCGTGAGTCATGCTAACTTAGTGTTGACTTCGTATTAAACATACCTTATTAAGTTTGAATCTTGTAATTTCCAACGCTTCCCGTTTTATCTTAAATGCGAAGTGAACAGATTTCTGGCTCGTCACTCAATCCGTCTTGTCGTTTCAGTTCTGCGTACTCTCCTGTGACCAGGCAGCGAAAAGACATGAGTCGATGACCGTAAACAGGCATGGATGATCCTGCCATACCATTCACAACATTAAGTTCGAGATTTACCCCAAGTTTAAGAACTCACACCACTATGAATCTTACCGAATTAAAGAATACGCCGGTTTCTGAGCTGATCACTCTCGGCGAAAATATGGGGCTGGAAAACCTGGCTCGTATGCGTAAGCAGGACATTATTTTTGCCATCCTGAAGCAGCACGCAAAGAGTGGCGAAGATATCTTTGGTGATGGCGTACTGGAGATATTGCAGGATGGATTTGGTTTCCTCCGTTCCGCAGACAGCTCCTACCTCGCCGGTCCTGATGACATCTACGTTTCCCCTAGCCAAATCCGCCGTTTCAACCTCCGCACTGGTGATACCATCTCTGGTAAGATTCGCCCGCCGAAAGAAGGTGAACGCTATTTTGCGCTGCTGAAAGTTAACGAAGTTAACTTCGACAAACCTGAAAACGCCCGCAACAAAATCCTCTTTGAGAACTTAACCCCGCTGCACGCAAACTCTCGTCTGCGTATGGAACGTGGTAACGGTTCTACGGAAGATTTAACCGCTCGCGTACTGGATCTGGCATCACCTATCGGTCGTGGTCAGCGTGGTCTGATTGTGGCACCGCCGAAAGCCGGTAAAACCATGCTGCTGCAGAACATTGCTCAGAGCATTGCTTACAACCACCCGGATTGTGTGCTGATGGTTCTGCTGATCGACGAACGTCCGGAAGAAGTAACCGAGATGCAGCGTCTGGTAAAAGGTGAAGTTGTTGCTTCTACCTTTGACGAACCCGCATCTCGCCACGTTCAGGTTGCGGAAATGGTGATCGAGAAGGCGAAACGCCTGGTTGAGCACAAGAAAGACGTTATCATTCTGCTCGACTCCATCACTCGTCTGGCGCGCGCTTACAACACCGTTGTTCCGGCGTCAGGTAAAGTGTTGACCGGTGGTGTGGACGCCAACGCCCTGCATCGTCCGAAACGCTTCTTCGGTGCGGCGCGTAACGTGGAAGAGGGCGGCAGCCTGACCATTATCGCGACGGCGCTTATCGATACCGGTTCTAAAATGGACGAAGTTATCTACGAAGAGTTTAAAGGTACAGGCAACATGGAACTGCACCTCTCTCGTAAGATCGCTGAAAAACGCGTCTTCCCGGCTATCGACTACAACCGTTCCGGTACCCGTAAAGAAGAGCTGCTCACGACTCAGGAAGAACTGCAGAAAATGTGGATCCTGCGCAAAATCATTCACCCGATGGGCGAAATCGATGCAATGGAATTCCTCATTAATAAACTGGCAATGACCAAGACCAATGACGATTTCTTCGAAATGATGAAACGCTCATAAATTTGTCTTATGCCAAAAACGCCACGTGTTTACGTGGCGTTTTGCTTTTATATCTGTAATCTTAATGCCGCGCTGGCGATGTTAGGAAAATTCCTGGATTTTGCTGGTGTGTTATGCAATTTGCATATCAAGTAGTTAATTTTCGCATAGTGCTGGTAGGTTCGGAACGGACTTTCCTTTCTGAATAAAGGTCTTCGTGGTTATACTTCTGCTAATAATTTTCTCTGAGAGCATGCATTGTGAATTTACTGACAGTGAGTACTGATCTCATCAGTATTTTTTTATTCACGACACTGTTTCTGTTTTTTGCCCGTAAGGTGGCAAAAAAAGTCGGTTTAGTGGATAAACCAAACTTCCGCAAACGTCACCAGGGATTGATACCTCTCGTTGGGGGGATTTCGGTTTACGCAGGGATTTGCTTCACGTTCGGAATTGTCGATTACTATATTCCGCATGCATCTCTCTATCTCGCTTGTGCTGGTGTGCTTGTTTTCATTGGCGCGCTGGATGACCGTTTTGATATCAGCGTAAAAATCCGTGCCACCATACAGGCCGCTGTTGGCATTGTTATGATGGTGTTCGGCAAACTTTATCTCAGTAGCCTGGGTTATATCTTTGGCTCCTGGGAGATGGTGCTCGGACCGTTTGGTTACTTCCTGACGCTATTTGCCGTCTGGGCGGCCATTAATGCGTTCAACATGGTTGATGGCATTGATGGCTTGCTGGGCGGGTTGTCCTGCGTCTCGTTTGCAGCAATCGGTATGATTTTGTGGTTCGACGGGCAAACCAGTCTCGCAATCTGGTGCTTTGCGATGATCGCCGCCATCCTGCCATACATCATGCTTAACCTTGGTATCCTGGGTCGCCGCTACAAAGTCTTTATGGGGGATGCGGGCAGTACGCTGATTGGTTTTACCGTTATCTGGATCCTGCTCGAAACGACCCAGGGCAAAACTCATCCCATCAGCCCGGTTACCGCTTTGTGGATAATCGCCATTCCGCTAATGGATATGGTGGCGATTATGTACCGTCGCCTGCGTAAAGGCATGAGCCCATTCTCTCCAGACCGTCAGCATATTCACCATTTGATCATGCGTGCCGGGTTTACTTCCCGCCAGGCGTTTGTGCTGATTACCCTTGCCGCAGCACTGCTCGCTTCCATTGGCGTGCTGGCAGAATATTCTCATTTTGTCCCGGAGTGGGTCATGCTGGTGCTCTTTTTGCTAGCATTCTTCCTCTATGGATATTGCATTAAGCGTGCCTGGAAAGTTGCTCGCTTTATTAAGCGCGTAAAACGCAGACTGCGTAGAAATCGTGGTGGCAGCCCCAATTTAACCAAATAAATGAGGATGTGATGACACAACCAATGCCTGGGAAACCGGCCGAAGACGCTGAAAATGAACTGGATATTCGTGGGTTGTTTCGTACCTTGTGGGCTGGGAAGCTGTGGATTATTGGCATGGGGCTGGCGTTTGCGTTAATCGCGCTGGCGTATACTTTTTTTGCTCGCCAGGAGTGGAGCTCGACAGCGATTACCGATCGTCCAACGGTGAATATGCTGGGGGGATATTACTCACAGCAGCAATTTTTGCGTAACCTGGATGTCCGTTCAAACATGGCTTCTGCCGACCAACCATCGGTCATGGACGAAGCCTATAAAGAGTTTGTTATGCAACTGGCCTCGTGGGATACCCGCAGAGAGTTCTGGCTGCAAACCGACTATTACAAACAGCGGATGGTGGGCAATAGCAAAGCCGATGCGGCGTTGCTGGATGAAATGATTAACAACATCGTGTTTATTCCCGGTGACTTTACCCGCGCGGTCAATGACAGCGTGAAGCTTATTGCCGAAACCGCGCCTGACGCTAATAACCTGTTACGTCAGTATGTTGCTTTTGCCAGCCAGCGTGCAGCCAGCCATCTGAATGATGAGCTGAAAGGCGCATGGGCGGCACGCACCATCCAGATGAAAGCTCAGGTGAAGCGTCAGGAAGAGGTGGCGAAAGCCATCTACGATCGCCGGATGAACAGTATTGAACAGGCGCTGAAAATTGCTGAGCAGCATAATATTTCGCGCAGTGCGACAGATGTGCCTGCCGAGGAATTACCTGATTCAGAAATGTTCCTGCTTGGGCGTCCAATGCTCCAGGCTCGACTGGAAAATTTACAGGCCGTCGGTCCGGCCTTTGATCTCGACTATGATCAAAATCGGGCCATGTTAAACACCCTGAATGTTGGTCCAACCCTGGATCCGCGTTTTCAGACCTATCGCTATTTGCGTACGCCGGAAGAACCGGTAAAACGCGATAGCCCACGTCGTGCCTTCCTGATGATTATGTGGGGCATTGTCGGGGGGCTGATCGGGGCTGGTGTCGCATTAACCCGCCGTTGCTCGAAATAGCAACACTGCTGCGGTGAGCGCAAAGGCGCTCGCCGCTTATTCGAAGAGAATCGATGTGAAAGTACTGACTGTATTTGGTACGCGCCCGGAAGCCATCAAGATGGCACCGTTGGTGCATGCGTTGGCAAAAGATCCTTTTTTTGAGGCTAAAGTTTGCGTCACTGCGCAGCATCGGGAGATGCTCGATCAGGTGCTGAAACTCTTTTCCATTGTACCTGACTACGATCTCAACATAATGCAGCCAGGACAGGGCCTTACAGAGATAACCTGTCGGATTCTGGAAGGGCTAAAACCTATTCTTGCCGAGTTCAAACCAGACGTCGTGCTGGTTCACGGCGATACTACTACAACGCTGGCAACCAGCCTGGCGGCGTTTTATCAGCGTATTCCAGTTGGTCACGTTGAGGCAGGTCTGCGCACGGGCGATCTCTATTCGCCGTGGCCGGAAGAGGCTAACCGTACATTGACCGGGCATCTGGCGATGTATCACTTCTCTCCAACCGAAACTTCCCGGCAAAACTTGCTGCGTGAAAACGTTGCTGACAGCCGAATCTTCATTACCGGTAATACTGTCATCGATGCACTGTTATGGGTGCGTGACCAGGTGATGAGCAGCGATACGCTGCGTTCAGAACTGGCGGCAAATTACCCGTTTATCGACCCCGATAAAAAGATGATTCTGGTGACCGGTCACAGGCGTGAGAGCTTCGGTCGTGGCTTTGAAGAAATCTGCCAGGCGCTGGCAGACATCGCCACCACGCACCAGGACATCCAGATTGTCTATCCGGTGCATCTCAACCCGAACGTCAGAGAGCCGGTCAATCGCATTCTGGGGCATGTGAAAAATGTCATTCTGATCGATCCCCAGGAGTATTTACCGTTTGTCTGGCTGATGAACCACGCTTGGCTGATTTTGACCGACTCAGGCGGCATTCAGGAAGAAGCGCCTTCGCTGGGGAAACCGGTGCTGGTGATGCGCGATACCACTGAGCGTCCGGAAGCGGTGACAGCGGGGACGGTGCGTCTGGTAGGCACGGATAAGCAGCGAATTGTCGAGGAAGTGACGCGTCTTTTAAAAGACGAAAACGAATATCAAGCTATGAGCCGCGCCCATAACCCGTATGGTGATGGTCAGGCATGCTCTCGCATTCTGGAAGCGTTAAAAAATAATCGGATATCACTATGAGTTTTGCGACCATTTCTGTTATCGGACTGGGTTACATCGGGCTGCCTACAGCAGCTGCGTTTGCCTCAAGGCAAAAACAGGTGATTGGTGTCGATATCAACCAACACGCGGTTGATACCATCAATCGTGGCGAAATCCATATCGTCGAGCCTGATTTGGCGAGCGTAGTAAAAACTGCCGTAGAAGGCGGTTTTTTACGAGCGAGCACGACGCCAGTTGAAGCGGATGCCTGGTTGATTGCTGTACCCACGCCGTTTAAAGGCGATCATGAGCCAGATATGACCTACGTTGAATCGGCTGCTCGCTCCATCGCGCCAGTGCTGAAAAAAGGCGCGTTGGTGATCCTTGAATCCACCTCGCCGGTGGGGTCAACCGAGAAGATGGCAGAATGGTTAGCAGAGATGCGTCCAGATCTCACTTTCCCACAGCAGGTGGGCGAGTTGGCGGACGTCAACATTGCTTACTGCCCGGAACGCGTATTACCGGGCCAGGTTATGGTCGAGCTGATTAAAAACGATCGCGTGATTGGTGGTATGACGCCGGTTTGTTCGGCCCGCGCCAGCGAACTGTACAAAATTTTCCTCGAAGGTGAGTGTGTCGTCACTAACTCGCGGACGGCAGAAATGTGTAAGCTCACCGAAAACAGCTTCCGCGATGTGAATATCGCTTTTGCTAATGAATTGTCGCTGATTTGTGCCGATCAGGGGATTAACGTCTGGGAACTGATTCGCCTGGCGAATCGTCACCCTCGCGTCAATATTCTTCAGCCAGGCCCTGGCGTGGGCGGTCACTGCATCGCTGTTGATCCGTGGTTTATCGTGGCACAGAACCCCCAGCAGGCGCGGCTTATCCGTACCGCGCGCGAAGTGAACGATCACAAACCGTTCTGGGTTATCGATCAGGTGAAAGCGGCGGTGGCTGATTGTCTGGCTGCTACCGATAAACGCGTCAGTGAACTGAAAATCGCCTGCTTTGGTCTGGCGTTTAAACCGAATATTGATGACCTGCGCGAAAGTCCGGCAATGGAAATCGCTGAACTGATCGCCCAGTGGCACAGCGGCGAAACGCTGGTTGTTGAGCCTAACATCCACGAGTTGCCGAAGAAACTGACCGGGCTTTGTACTCTGGCGCAGCTTGACGAGGCGCTGGCAACGGCAGATGTGCTGGTGATGCTGGTCGATCATAGTCAGTTCAAAGTTATCAATGGCGACAACGTCCATCAGCAGTATGTCGTCGATGCCAAAGGAGTCTGGCGCTGATGAGAAAGATTCTGATAACAGGTGGTGCCGGGTTTATTGGCTCGGCGCTGGTGCGTTATATTTTTCAACAAAGCAGTGTA